>Ga0334882_1000280_pt1 | contig 88631 bp, 74 predicted proteins | sample GraSluR1_MG_5_FD_207226 | JGI IMG/M metagenome (GOLD analysis project Ga0334882, IMG submission 207226) | Sludge microbial communities from methane-producing bioreactor in Wageningen University, Netherlands - Granular Sludge_15_04-R1 | ecosystem: Engineered > Bioreactor > Anaerobic >... | reverse complement strand
GATAAAAAAAATACTGGGAACCACAAAAAAATCCTGAATTAGCAACAACTTTTGGTAATATCATCAATCCGCTAGGCCTTACTACATAGGGACTAGCGGATTTTTTTAATGCTTTTACTGCAAAAGTTAGGTTATATGATAGTGTATATGATAGCATTAGTCAATGCCTATTTACTTTTATTCTATTATTAAAACTATCTTGTATGTAACATAGCCCCACCAATAAATTAAAAGTAACTATTTTTTAAAGTAGGGTTTTGAGGTGATTTTATAAACAGGTATACTTACATAATAGCATGCATCTTTGGAGGCATTATGTTCGGAATTGCAAATAAAATTTTTTTATTTTTTACTTTTTTATGATAAATATAGTGATTTTATTAAAGTCCAAAAAAATATCTTTGTATTTCTTCTAAAAAATCAGGGTCTTCAACAGGGAATCCGGATTTAGAGCCAATAACAGCATCAATATTACAATCAGGACACATAGCTGTAGCACCTTTGGGGTTATCCTCATCAACCCAGTTAAATATTTCTTGAGGTTTAAATGTTTGCAAGCAGTTAAAACAACCACATAATTCACTCTCCATGATTTCCTTTTTATGAAAGATAGAGTGCTTATGTGCCGCTTTTAAATATTTAATACTATACTTATTTTCTTTCTTTTCTTTTTTATATTTAAGCGTTTCCACAAGAGGTCTTTTTGGCAAAACTACATATTTAAATCTTTCATTTTTCTTATGCTGTTTTTCAGGCAAAATAAACTCCTTTATATTTCCCTTTACTGGCAAAGATCATTGAATTAGATCAGAAAGATTAGGTAGCAGCTAAAGGATGTCAAGATGGTCTGGGAATAGGAATCATGGTTTTCTATTTTATTTTTTAAAAGGCTGTCTCTTGTTTTGTTTTATCATTTATAGCATTTTCCACAAACTTATTAAGAGACATTTTCTTTGATCTTGCTAATAAGTCAGCTTTTCTATGCATTTCCGGAGATATTCTGACATTAAAACTTCCCTTATAATATTTCTGTGGCTCTTTACCAATTTTCCGGCACATATCAAGATAATCATCTACTGATTCATGGAAGGCTTTTTTAAGTTCTGGTACACTCTTTCCTTCAAAAGTAATACTGTCATCTATTCCTATAATTGAACCAAAAAAGATATCATCTTCACTGCTATATTCAAGTTTGGCATAATAATCTTTATATTCCATTAAGTTCTTCATTTAATTTCACCTGACCTTTTTAAAAATTTAATGACTTCTTTTATCTGATATATCTTCAGTTCATTGCCAGGATGGGGTTTATGCAAGTTAATTACCATTTTCTTTTCCTTATGATAAAATGCAATCCTTGAGCCAGATGTTTTACCTTTTGCATACCCTATATAACCTAAAGATTTCATCAATTTTGTTAACTCATTAATGGTAAAATCTCTTGGCAAAGAACATAATTGTTCTATCAGTTTTTCTTTTCTTGTCATTAATTTTTTTCTTTCTATAAATGCAACTATATTTCAGTTACATTATATATTTGATTTATATAAACTGTCAAATTCATCAAAAGTATTATTAGATATTTCTCCATTTTTTTAAAAACTGTGAAACGAAAAACCGCTCCCATATTATTATTAATAATCAGTTCAAGAAGGATGCTTACTGACATGTTTTTTACTTTTTACCAAAGAGAACAGAGAGTATTTATTAATTTCATTATGTCGAGTCAGGAAAATAACAATTATTTTTCTCAGATGTATTACCAAAAAATAATATTATCAATAATAAAAATTTGACCCTCTTGTATTTCTTTCAGGCATTGTATTCATCAACAAATGAGCAAATGATTCCGATCTTAATTATTTTATTATTAAAATGACCTCTTTTTAGATTTTTAGATTATATTTTGTGTTTTATGTTAAATGTTGAAATTCGAAAACCATTATTTGCTAGAATGTGAACTTGTGAAGCCTGACCCCGTTTCTTCTTTCTTAGTGATATTTTTTGATTTCTTCTTCTATTTTTGATAAACCTTCTTTTTTAAAACTATCATATTTTTATCTATAATTTTTCTAATCTCTGTAATATCCAAATCTTCAAAATATTTTTGGCTTACCCGGATTTAAAGAGGTCTTTTTAGCAAAACTACATATTTAAATCTTTCATTTTTCTTATGCTGTTTTCCAGGCAAAATAAACTCCTTTTGAATTTAATTTCCTCTAATCTATTTGATATTTAACTTCTGTTTGAGTAAAAAATCTATTTTTCAATTATAGACCCTAAATCCTCCAAAAAATGACTCATCTGTCAATAATAAAGATTTGACCCTTAATTTATCCCTTAATTTAACAAACATTCTTTCAAAACTTCACATCTTTAATCTTAAGAGAGCAATAGTTTAAACTTTTCCATTAAACATTTCATTAAAGAACATCAAAACTCTATCTAGATCAAACTGTTCACCTTTGCGAATCATCGGAACAAGGTTAGTATCAATTGATTTTTTTAACTCTTCAATCATTTGTTCCGATAAGCCTAAATTATATAAATAATCTTTTTCATATCCATCAAATCTTAACTTTCTATCAAGTAATTCCAAGAAAGATGTTCGATTAAAATCAAATTTATTCTTTATAAAATGACCTAAATCATAATAATCTCTAATTACCGGGATTCTTCGTGAGATTGCAGCTTTTAATTTTTCAGCAACACTTTCTTCTAATGACAATGATAGAACACTCCCCTTCTCAATTAAATCTTCTCCGGTAAACGGATCCTGGAAAAAATGATTTATTGTTACTCTCTCGAGTTCAAGAAAAGGAGGTTGCCTTAAAGAAATTTCGAGTTTAATATTTTCCTTTCTTCCTGATAAAATAGATTGATATTGAATATTAAACAGGTATTGAGTTGAATTATTAAAACCCCTTCCCCTGGGATTATCGCTGGTAAACCCCAATTCATTTAAAAATGTAGACATTTTTTCACGTATATTACCTATTGCCTTTGACCTTTTACTGCGAATGGATAAATCAATTTTATCTCGATAGGCAAAATCAAGGTCTTCGCTCAATCTGTGATAATCTAAATATACTTTGTTTAAAAGAGTACCGCCTTTAAATACAATATCATCACTTAAATATTCATTAACCCTATTAAGAATTCTAGTTAAATGGAAATCTTTTTCTATTACCGAAGCAACAAACCCTTGCTCATTTGAAAGATAATAAAATACATCCTTGAGTCTTGTTTTATCCATTTAAAATAACCTTCCATTCTTTGTTAACAGAACCTTTTCTTGATTTGATAAAAGGATTAAAAGATGCATATGAACTTTCCTTTCCTATAGATGATTTTAATTTGTAAAATTCCGCTGAACAAACACCTGCAGACTCAAGTATAAAACCGGCACGTTTGCGGACAGCGATAACCGGAAATTTTCTTAAATATAGTATAAACTTTCCTATATTAATCCTGTTAATCTGTTCCTCAATTACTTTTTGCACATTTTCCCATGACCCGATTGGATTGGATATAAAATCAACCAAAGAGCGTTCTTTATCACTAATTGCGACAAACTCTTTATCAATCTTTATTTTTTTAATCCCGTACATTTTCTTAGAAGAGACTTTCATAGCACAAAAGTTTATTTTACCAATTGTACGTTCCCGGTTTTTCCTCGTATTTAAGATTATAACTTTCTGAGGAATTTGTTCTGTAAATCCCCAGTAATTATATATTGAGCTATATCCAATATAATAAGGAGTCTCACCCATCCACAATGAGGCAACAACAAATTCATGAGGCATCCAGCTTTGATTAGGGGCCTTCAATGGCACAACAAGATATTTGCCTCGCTCTAACTGAATGAGACGATTTTTGGTGGCAAGCCTATCAAGCAACCTGGTAGCTTTTTTATAATTGCCTAATACTTTCACTGCATAATCAGTCGTAATGACTTTTTGGTTTTCAAATTCTGAACGAGAAAGCAAATAAACTGCATCTTTTGATAATTCTGAATATCTATTTTTAACCATTGTCATATTATTACTTATTTCCCTTTCAATGAGAATTGATTAACATAATGACAATATACTAAAAGATTCCCGTTTTGTCAATTACATATGTTTGTCATAACCAACCCAGGGGATCATAAAGTCAAAATGTGCACCATGCCTAAATAGTCTACCCGGTAAAGGAAAATGTTTCCGATTCCCAATCAGTATTCCATATCTTAAAAAAGGATGAACATTTTTATGAGTTGTAGCTTTTTGACTGTAGGGTATAGCATCACGAGTTGTACCTGAATTTAATTTGCCTTCAATAATAATCCGTGGCTTCCATACATTCTCTGAAAGGTTTTGGCAAACAATTAAATCAGCTTCATATTTGATAAGATTAGTTTTTTCTGGTTAGTTATCTTTGTAACTGATTATTTCAAAGGAATAAGGTATTTTTCTGCCATCATAAAAAGACAAATTCAATTCTTTAAATAAATTTTCAGTTTCCAACATTTGCTTTACACTTTTCATCCATTCTTTTTCATTCATATTAAAATCCTTTTTAAGTAAAATTTGAAGTTTGTGATTTCACTATTTTATATTTTCAACTATCTTGTTTATGACCTCTGTTGTGTTTTCTCTAATATCAAAATTTGGAAATCGAAAGATTTTCCAACCGTGATTTTCCAGAAAATAATCTCGATCAATATCTTCTAATACAGGCATGCCTTCAATCGTTTGATGCTGTTTTCCATCACATTCAATATCAATTTTATTTTTATTTTGGTTGTTTGGAATAAGGGCAAAATCTAAAGTATATCTTTTAAACACTAATTTTGAAACTAATCTATACCCATAACTATTAAAATCTATATCTTGCATCTTCTCATATAGAAATTGTTCTATTGGGGAATCTAACTTCCCACCAAAAATAATTTCTTCATAATTTTCTTGTTTTTTAAGCTCATCATAATTGTTAACTAGTTTTTTCAATATACATCTATCTTTGTAATAGCAAGAGTGATTTCTGGAAAAATCTTTATCTCCCACAATATATAGTAAATATTTTGCCCGAGATAATGCTACATTCAAGATTTGCGGATAAATATTATACCAGGTATCACTATTTCCATTTCCCCTAGAAGCCAAAACTAGGGAAAAGATCATTATATCTCTTTCTGACCCTTGGAACTTATGGGCAGTCATCACTTTTATATCATGCTTTTCTATGTCTTCTGGTGGAGTTATATTATATATAGCTTCCCGTATAGCATCAGCCTGCCTTCTATAAGGTGTAACAATACCTAGGGTTAAATCAGTTTTATTAATTTTTTTTAAAATATCTCTATATAATTCAATTACTGCTACAACTTCTTTTCTGTTTATTCTACTACCTGCAGGATGCTTATAAACTTCTCCAGAACAATTGATCCATTGCACACCAAGAGGCAATGAAGCGGGAAATCTCGAAAAGTCCAAGGATGACATTATCTTTAACCTTTCATCATAAAATGTTTTATTGCACAGTCCAATTATTTCATCTTCTGATCGATAATGATTATTTAAAAATATAGGACTTGAATAACTACAATTTTCTGCTGAAAAATATAAAGAGGTATCACAGTATCTAATCTTGGAGGGGTAATATTCTTTCTCTTCCAATAATTTATTAGATTTAGCAATTTCCTTATCCATATTTTTAGTAATACCGGCAATATGTGTTAACTGTTTTGGATCGCCCACTACAATTGCCTTTTTTGCTCTATAAAGAGCTGGAATAGCAGAAGGTAAATCTACTTGAGAGGCCTCATCGAAAATAACATAATCAAAAACTCCGGGCTTTAGTGGGAAACTTCTTCTGAGAGATTTCAAAGTAGAAGACCAGATTTTTAACATTTCAATGGCATTTTTAAAAAAATAGCTGTCTATATCTTCGCTAATTCTTGATGCCCCAACTTTATTTAAAAATGTATTAACTGCTCCAATATATTTTTGTTTATTAGCTATATTCTTCAAATAAAAATTTCTTATATATTTATTGGATAATTCAAAATATTTATTTTCCAGTTCTTTGATATTTTCCTCTATTTCAAATCTTTTATTAGAGCTTTTAAATTCTTCACAAATAGCTATATTTTTAAAATATATTAAAAACCCCTTAAGACACTCTTTTAGCTTATCTCTATTTTTCTTTTTTCTAATTTCTGCTATATCAGGATTAATATTTTGGGTAACTTTATTATTAGTTATATATTCATTAATACCTGACTCAACTAAAATTGAATTAATGCCTGTTTTTATTTTCTTAATTTTTTTATTCTTTAAGAATGGTAATAAAAAATACCATAATTTTTCAAAAAATCTAAAATTTTCACCTTCAATCCTCTCAAATTCTCTCATTAAATCCTGTATCAACTGAAATACAGAGAACTTACTTGAATATCCTAACTTTAAAGAGTCTAAATCAATTGGTAAATTTTTTGATATGTCGTTTAAAATTGCATAATTGTTTTCATATTGCTTTAACAGTTTATTAATTTTTATAATTTTATCTCTATTAAATAGAATCCTATCCCACAAATTTTTAATTTCTTCCTTAGAAATACTTTCAGGAGGTATTTTAGCAGAGTCAATTAGCAAATCTGAGAATTTGGCTTTTAACTCTTGTCTGTATTCTTTTCTACCTGTCCTTAAAATTAAGTTACTAAATTGTTCATTTATTTTTTGATTCACTATCCCAACTGCTTCATTTGTATGGCTTACAAATAAAACAGTTTTACCTTCTAAATAAAAATTTATTACTAAATTTGATATGAATTGACTCTTTCCAGTTCCAGGGGGGCCGGTAATTACAGTTAAAGGGTTTTCAAAAGCTTTTTTTATTGCATTTATTTGATATTCATTGGAGGCAAAAGGTAATACAGGTATAAAGTGATTTTTGTTTTCTTCATAGGTATAATCTTTTGATAAAAATGATAACGCTGTATCTTCTAAATCATTTCTTGTCTTTAACTCTGATAAATCCTGCAATAAACTATAATTAAAAATTGTATTTTCACCCGAAAACAGAATATTAGCATTATAGATACCATGAACCATGCTTTTTTTTATTTTCTTACTATTGGAAAAATCAGTTGGATCAATATTCTCATTTATTTGCACCTCTACTTCATTTTGTAAAACTTTAATGCTCTCGTACAGTACATTCTTTGCATCTAAATTTTTCCCAAATATGCGCTCAATTTTTTGTCCGATGTCACTTATTTCTTCAGTTTTTAAGCCCAGCTTATTGAAAGCCATTATTCCACAACTTGGAAGGCTTTCATCAGTGTCCAAAAATAATCTATTTTTCTCACGTATATACCTCATACGAATAATAAATAATGGTGCAACTTGATGGTTTTCTCTATTTCGATATTCATCGAATGCAGAATAGTATAAAAGAGGATAACCATAAAACACTTCATACCCTTTCGTAAAAACATACTCGGCAAAAGTAGATATTTTTTCATTATCAGAAATCTCTATTGGATTTATATCCGTGTTGAAAATAAAAGGGTCATAAGCAAAGGGATATAAAACTGCCCTGGTTCTTACATTAATAGAAATATCCTTGCCTAATATATCCTCATTTTTAATACAGTCATACCAATAATTAACAAATTGATTAAGTATACTCATTGGTCTAATTCCAATCTGTGATTTATTTATGGTAAATATTTATCTAGAATACATCCTCTAACTTTTTGGCGCTTATAAGTTTTTCAAACGTAGTATATCTCGGTGATTGTGGTGCTTTACCTCTTTTACCACTTTGTAATTTAATTGGGTTAATCTTTTTTGCCGGCTCTTTAAAATAAACAATATACTTTCCGGTATCTTTATACTTTTCGATTTTTGATACTTCAGCATAATGGGTAATGGCTGATATAGGAGATGTTTGATAGCCGGCAATGTATCGAATCCGGTCAATCATTGAACTTGAAATTCTAATTGCATACCAACAGTTCTCTCCTATAAATGTTTCATTAAAACCTTCTACATTAGCAGGCACTACGATAGTATCTAATGCCTGTAAATCTTTCTCTTTGGTTTTATCTTCAGTCATGTCTCTAATCTCTTCCAGGAAAGGAGTAAATTTATAGATTTTTTCTTCATCAGATATAAAGCATTGAAATTCCAGTATATCTATCTTCATGGTCAACTGATTTATCACATTCTCTAAATCTGAGGTTATCTTATCTATAATGATAATGGCTCTTAATTCTTTTTCAAAAATAATATCTTCTAAAAAAGCATCAATATTCCTATAGTTAGCTTTCGCCATTCCTTTTTCAATCGTATCTAATGTTTGAGAATCTTCATTAATTTTTTCTATTAAGAATTTTTTTATTCTTCTCCCGCTAGCTCTATAAGAAATAGCAAACTTTAAAAGCTGTTGCCCTATATGCCTATATGGATCATGTATAACTAATTCATTTTCAATGATGTATAAACGTGGGTCATTTTCAAAAGAAAAATCAATGAGATATCCATCTGGAATTGTAATGATATTATCATTTTGAATTCTTTTCTTTATATCAATATATATAGATTTAGGACCAAAGATTTCATTAGAATGCTCAATTACATCTTTTTCAAAATCGCACTCTTTTACATATTCAAAATAAGTAAAAATTTTCCCGTTAAAACTTACTTTATCCATGTTAAACTCCTATGATATTTTTTATAATTGCTTGGCACAGAAAACTGTCTCCTGTTTGTTTTGCTTTTTTAAGTAAAAACTGATAATTCAAGACCTGGACCCCCTCAACCATCTAAAAAATGATACATCTGTCAATAATAAAGATTTGACCCCCTTGTCTGCATATTTTAAATAGAGTACTTTCATTCAAAATAAAATTCTTTTGTTAATTCTTTTTATCTATATGTCAAATGTTGAGATCTGACCACCACATTTTCCTTCTTGAAAATAAACAGGGTCATAAATTATCATTTAATCCTTTCCAATTAATTCCTTTAATAATGAGTCAATATATTCATTTCGTAAGCTTTCTTCAGGATATACATATTTCCATAAAGCAATCTCAAATACACTTGCAACAGTATAATCCCAAGATTCTGGATATTCTTCTAAATAATTATCAAAAATGTTTTTTAGTTGATATCCTGTCAAATCTCCAATACTTATAAAAAAATCTACATAAGTTGCATACCAATCATCATATAAAGTATTCATCAACATGTCACGCAATCCCATCAAGTAAAAGGTTTGGCTAATATCGTCCAATTCACTTAGGAACAAGTAATCATAACAAGTAAAATAGCTCAAAACACCATCATCTTGCGCTGCAGAATAATTTGAAAGTAAACAACATGTTATTAATACTAAGATTATAATAATAGATTTTCTCATTTTAATACCTCCCCAAAAATTAAATAAAACGAAAATTCAGAAGTTACTTTTCATCATACCCCTATCAAGATTCTATTTCCTTTCTTTTTGATAAAATGCAAATGAATATAGAGTATAAAAAAATGGATTACTTTGGCTATTTAAATTATTTATAATTACTATATAAAAAAATAACATTCCATCTAAAACAACAAAATAAACTTGTTTCTATCTCGAAAAAACAACATGGCGATCATCTGCTGATACTTCTCCAACACACGTTTCTAAAAAACCACTATGTGAGACTTCTAAAATATTTTCATCCCTTGAGTATATTAAGATATAATTAAAATCATTTACTTGTATTTTATATTCTATATTCTTCATATCCTTAGAAAATTCTACTATGGCAATGTCACCTGATTCAGATTTATAGTCATACTTGACTTTCCCATTTTCAGATTTGGATAAATCCCAGGCAATCCTGGGTATTGTATTTATTCTCGAACTACCATTACCAGCATTACTCCTAAACCATTCCCCAATTTTAGAAATATTACCAGCAGGTGCCAGTTGATTTTTTATTTGCAATACCTCGCGAATAGCTGGTGAATCTTTGTTTATGATAGCTTGTTTGAATTCTCTAGGATTAAGGCTTATTCCTCCACCTATAGAAGCAATCGTTCTTGCATTAATATTCATTTCATTTAATTCATCAACTTTTTTATTATAAACCTCAATTAATGAGGAATATTTATCATACAAATTATTATATTTATCAACTAACCTATTATATTCGTCAACCTCTGCTGAACTATATATATTTAAAGTTGAATCTTTTCCTTCAATCGCAGCATCCAGTAAATCCAGTTCTCTTTCTGTTGAATTTATCTGCTTAACGTAATCATTAATTTCTTCTTCTAACGTCTTGTATGGTGAATATATTTTATAAAGTTTATCATCTGACAGGGAGTCAAATGCTATTTCTAAAAATTCATTATCTGAAGTAGATGCACTATATTCATCAAGCAAGTTAGATAAGTAGTAAGTTTTGGTATACTCTCTTACATTCTGCCTGGTTATTTTTGCATTCTCAGGATGCACCATAGCAGTCACAGCTAACATCTTTTTTGTCTCTTCAGGTGTATTAAAAGCAGGTATTTTAACTGACAATAAGCCATCCAATTCCACTCTATCGCCAACATTCATCTCTCTCATCCAATTGACAAGGGCCATAATGCTTCCAACAGTATTTAATTCCTTATATATTGGATGTGCCTTTAAATACTGCGAGTAGTTTTCATTTAAATGTTCAATAGTCTCTCTTGTTGCCCTGTCTAAATCGACTTCAAAATCCATTCTTTCTGCATCCGCCAAAAATTGATATGTTTCAACAACACCAATAGAACCATCAGTCACAGTTCCAATCTCATCCGGATAAAACCAATAACGGATTTGAGTACTTCCTTCCATACTATCCTCTAAAAAATTTCGTTCATCCTCAGTTAAAAAGTCAGGAACATGTTCTGTTATTTTTGATTTTACCATTTCATAAGTGTTGGGATCCATGCCAGTACTTAACAATTTAAATAGTTTGTCTGCTTCTAAAAGGACATGACCGACACGGGTATTTTCAAGATAGCCTCCAAAATTTACTTTAGCATATCGGTTATCCTCATGGGCATCTAAACTAATATAAGGCTCATTATAACCATGGTGGAATATAGCCCTATAAATTACTGCAATATCGGAAATAGATAAGGGCTGACCGGCAACAGTCTGATTAGAGGCTTCTTTACCGTAAAAAAAGAGGTCATTATCTTCATCAACTTCGATCGCTTTTAAGCTAACACCCTGGTTTAGGAAATCTTCTATACTTTCTAGATCTAATGGCCGGCGTTTTGGAGATAAATCTATCTCATCGATAACTAAAATAGCTGGGGTAGTATTGACTTTTATTTCTGTTTTGGAATAATCATTTTCGAAAACATATACTTCAATATTTTCAATTGAAAGATATTCATCATTTAAAATATCTTCTATGGGATGCCTGACAACTGATTGATATTTTTCAAAGCTAATTTCGGGGTCATCACCTTTTAAAAATAACCGGACCAAGTTTTCGTTATAATATAACTGAAAGTGACCCTCTCTAAACAGATCTACCCAGGCAGGTTGCTCAGAACCTATGGGATAGTGGGCAAGGATATTAACCAGAGGTTGTGTATCGGGTTCTTTGAAATAAAGTAAAACATCATGACATAAGATTGAATAGGGTTCCAGGTATGGCTGGACAAGTCCTTTATTAATACTATCATCGTATTCTGGAATTTGTTTAATGGCTTCTCCTATATTTTCACCTGAATGAGTAAGAATCGAATTGTCCAATGTATTGCCATATGTAATTTTAATCCAGTTATCTTGCAATATTTTGCTCTCATAAGTACCTTCATCTTGAGAGATGAACCAATAACCAGCTAAGAATACAGTAACTAATATCAACAAAGGTACTAATAATTTTCTATTCATCCTTGAAGGTTGTTTATTATTTGTCGTTTGCTTTGGATATAAGAATGTAGTTCCACATTTCGGGCAGGTGATTCTCAATGTTTTTGTTGACTTAGGGATTCTCAACCGGCTTTTACAGACTTTGTTTGGACATTCAATTATTATATTTTCTTTATTATTTTCTTCAGCCATGATATACCTACCTTTTTTAGTAAAATACTATTTTTCGCTACTCAATACTTTGATTCTTTCTTGTTCAATCTTCAATTTAATTATTTTCCTTCTCTTTCTCTCCAAAGTTGCCTGTAATATCTTTGATAATTTACCTTAGAATCTTTCTTTATTCAGCTGGATTTCCAAAAATCTGATAATCTATTTTCTATTTCTTTTTGAATGGCCTCCAGTTAAAAAATAATTTGGGCTAAAAATTTATTTAGCATGCTCAAATACATCTCTTTCAAAATTGTACTCTTTGGTATATTCAGAATAAGTAAAAATTTTTCCATTATAGCTTATATTATCCATTCTTATACTCATATTGAATTTTTATATTTTGAATATACCCTCTAAATGCTTTCTCCAAACGAATCATTCCATCAATCATGCTGTTTTGCAGTTTATCCCATTTCTCTTCATCATTTAATCCTGCATTCCCAAACCTCTTACTTATACGAGAAGCCCTTTTATCATCCAACCTTTCCCATGTAAGTTTATCTCCGAATTCTTTTTCAATTTCATCTCTGTGAAATTGAAATTTATCAAATATTTGTTTGTTTTCATCCTTGCTATCTTTTCCTCTATCAATATACAACTCAATCTGTCCATGCTTAAATGTAATAACATAGTTGAATGCTAAACCACTCTTCCCGGCACCTGTAGAAATCCATGATTCCATTGATGGTGATATATTAGAATGCAGAGATGTCTTCTTTTGACTCTTTTCCAATAAACTTTCCCAAAATCTAAATCTCTTTTTGTGTCTTTCTGCAATTTTTTTCTTTTCATTGCCTACAGCTTTTCCGCTTTCAGTAGGACCAGCAATAACTGTAAATTTAGGTGCCGGATCTGAATTTCCAATTTTATATGCTTCAACTTTTACTAAATAAAAATCTATATCAGAAGACAATTCATTAAGCCATTGTATTGCTTTTTCATGTTCTGACCTTGGTTCTTTTGAAATCCAAATAGCTTTCTTTGCCTCAAGGTTTGAAACATAAGTTAATAGTTTACCTAAATGATCATGATTGGTTTTCTCTAATTGATTTTCAATTAATACAGTTTCTCCCATAGAACCCTCTGCTACTATATCTGCGGAGAAAGAACCGGTCTTTTTTTCTTTTTCAATTGCTGTAATTTTAATGTTTAATTCTTCAGACAAAATTTCAATATTCTTAAAAAGCCAGCTACTAAAATCCTTTGCTTCATTCTTCCAAACATCTCTTAAACTTACTCTTTCTAACTTACCTATCATTTCAAACTCCTTGATATACTAAATGTATTTGAAAAATGTGAAATTTTGAAGCCTGACCCCATGGTTTTCTCCAAAAAGGTATGTTAGATTTGGAAGACTATCTCCCTAATTTCTTTTCATATCTTCCCCATATTTGAGTAGAGCATTAACCTCTTCTTCTCCTAAAAGAGCTACTATCTCTTTCTCTCTTTTTTGTGCTTCTGCTAAAGTATAAATACCCATTTTATGCAAAGCAATATAGGTTGGTCGCAAAAAATTAGCTTTTGTAATACGAACTAAATCTACAATTTTGTCAGGAACACCTACTTGTAGACGAACTGTTAATCTTTCGATCATTTCTTCAATATTATTTTGTTTTGGATAAATAAATGCTATTATTGTTGCTACGGGATTCAAAACATCTTTGCACCTATCAGTAACTTGTTGAACAGCACCAGAGGCAAAATGGTCATAATAATGTTGATGAATATGATTTTCTATATCTAAAATAGAAGCACCATTAATCCAAGATAATATGGCTGATAATTTCTTACACATACTAAGTCTAGAATAATCATCATTACGAACAAGCCTTCTTAACTCTGTTTCCCAGTAAGAATATGAGCTTAAATGCATTAACACTTCTTTTGGCCATCTTTGTTTTTCTTTCAAGCTTCTCATATTAACAAATACAAAAATGTCATTTATTTCATGTGTCAAGCATGTTGCTGCAACAATAGTTTTTACAGAAATACTTTTTTCGTGAATAGATTTCAAATAACTACTGACCCTTATTGCAGAGTTAATCTGTAATCCTTCTTTGCCACATGCTTTTCCAAGTTCTGACAAATAATAATTTCCTTTATCTTTATTAACAAAATCAGCCTCAACCAATGAGTTAACTTCTTTTTCTATATTCTTAGAAATATTATCTATAGCAATAGGCTTCAAAGTATACATGGCAAAAGAGTTTTTTATAAACACTTTTATGTCTTCTAAAGTTAATTCTTGAGCTGTCGATAGTACCCTCACAATAAATAATGGTAACTCAGACATTTGAAATGCTGATTTCAATTCTAGTGGATTTGCTTTAATATAGGAATTCCATATCTTATAGGCCTCTGATTGACTGAGAACTACGGTAATAGCCTTACCCTGATTTGTTATTCCCAACCTCCCTGCACGCCCAATCATATTTTTATATTCTGGAACACTATATGGCGTTGGGGTTTTACCAGGATGTTCTAGCTCAGCAATTATAATCGTGTTTGCAGGAGTGTTAATTCCCATAGCAAGAGTTGGTGTAGCTACAATAACCTTAATCTGACCGATAGGTGAACGGAAATCATCTTCTATTGTCTGGCGCTCTATACGTGTTAAATCAGAGTTATGGAAGGCGACACCTTTCTTTAAAACGTCTATTAAACTTTGTGTTGATAAAGATGAGTCTGTTTTAGGTATTCTGTCAATGACTTCCTGTGCCGGTGGTAGGCTTAAACAATCAGATAAATATCTTGCACATGATCTTACAATAGATCTCTGCTTACGAAATACAATAACTCTCTCATTTTTAGAAATTAATTTCTTTACTAAAGGAATAATAATATCTCGATACTTGCTTTTTCCTCGATGTAGATTAGAAAGAATTGACAAATCCTTTTCTTTGTTCTCATTGTCAAGATAATGAAAATTGCCGCTATAGTCCATTGTTCCTTCAAATAAAGGAATTGGTCTTTGTACTGATCTAATTTCGACAGCATTAAGCCATTTATCAAAGCTATTTAGATCGCCAATAGTAGCAGACCATCCAATAAGCTGAGGTAAATTATTTTGATTTCGCGCCTCTCTAAGTAAAGTCAACAAGAATTCTAAAGATATCCCCCTGTCTCCTTCGGTAACTAATTGTAATTCATCAATTACTACTAAGCCTACTCTTTCAATGAATTGAGGATTAGCTAATAGCCAGTATAAAAATTTTTCATTTGTAAAAATAGCGATATCGAACTTATTGTGAGCTATCTCTAAGTCATTATCTTGAATATCTCCACATGACCGAGCTATTCTAATACCAAATTCAGAATATTTACGGGAAAAATCATGGTATTTATCATTTACCAATGCTTTCATTGGAACTAAATATATACATTTTTTTTGGTCAATTAAAGCAGTTTTAATTGCAGCTATTTCTCCGATGAAAGTTTTACCTGAGGAGGTTGGTGCTATTATTATAGAAGAACCTCCCTCAAGAATCTTTGCCTCATTTATGGCTTTTTGTTGCAAAGGGTTAAGTGTAGGAATATCTTGCTTCCATATTTCGATTATATTTTGGGGAATTTTAAAAATCTTAAGATTATTTAAGTCAGAGGTAACTTGCTTGCTTTCAGTGACAGGATTAAGTTCAAACCAATGTTTGCCTTTAAAAAAAAATGGCACTTCTAAACTCCCTAGGCTTTGAAAAGCAATATAAGGAGTCTGCTTTTTCCCAATTCTTTTAGCTTCTAATTCAATATTTTTAGTCACTAAATCAGCAAGTTGTAATAATGAAATACTCTTACCAGGTAAAACGTGATCACTATTAATAAATACGCTAATCAAAGATGCTGTTAATAATCCGTGGCCTACGCGATTATTTTCCCAAGCACTTTGTTCGGAACTTGCGGCAGCAATGAGTAAAGCACCTTCTCCTTTTATTAATTCTAGTAAATCATTTTCTTCATCAGAAATATCACGTTTTAAAACTCCCAGTTCTACGACTTTCGCTCCTGTACCGCCAGAAAAACAGCAGTCTAACATAACTAATAGTCTCTTATTTTTAAACCTTTTTATCCAACCTGCAACTTGATCAGGTGAAATGCTTGTAGCATTAAAATTATTTATATCAGTATCATGAGCAACTAAATGAAAATTAGGGCTTCCGTGCCCAGAAAAATGGAATATAACTAAATCTTCATCACTTACTTTATCAATAATATTATCAAAAACCTCACTGATATTTGAACAAGTTGCTTCACAGTTAATAAGCTTTTTAAACTCCCCTTGTGGAAATGTATCTTTTAATAAAGCCCATAAATATTTTGCATCTTTGGAACAACAATTTAGCTCGGTAATTTCTGGAGATTGATACTTATCAATTCCGATGAAAATCCCATGAATTTTTTTTATAATCATTTTATTACCTGATGATCCATAAAAAATTCTCTTATATTATTATTACAAAAAGCCAGCAAAAGCTACTATATTTTTGTGCTAGCACAACCGTCCCTGGGGTAAATTAAAATCCTATCATTCTATCTATCTAATAAATAAGTTAAAAACAAATACACGGATTCGAACTTGTCTGCCTTCATCTTCAAATGAAGTCATATGGAATTCCCATTCACCATGCTCTTTAGTATTAACCTCTCTTTTGAATTTTGAATGTTTTTGAAAAATATTCGGAATAGCTTCTAATATTTTACTAAAAACAGCATTATTCTTATTGAAAATAACAATAGCGGCTTTACAATCCCGCCATGTTAGATATCCCAATAACTGGTCAATTGCTTCATACATTTTATTAGGACCCTCCCAAATTTTGCATTCTGCAACAAAAGCAGCTCGCTCTTTGTCTTCAATCCGGATATCTGTTTTACCTTTACGTCGAAATACCTCACCAGCAGCATCACCTTGATAGTGACCATTTAAGTGGGCAAGCATAATGTCTCTTAATTCTTCTTCTTTATGAACAGAAAATACTTTTGGAGTTGTTTCAAATGTTCTACCTTCATGACGAATAACTGAAAGAATATGCATATAATCCTCTTCGATAATCCCAGGCTCTGGTTTAAAACCAGATTTGGGTGAGGGGGGGATAGGCCGAACTAATTTACGTTTAATTTTTAATGGCTCAATTGAAGGTGCACCTTCTTTTCGTTTTAAGGGAATACCAAGTATATCCTTTAGTCCTTCATGCTTTTTAACTGTTTCACGTCTGGTATTTACTGCAGTCAAAACTTGGTTATGTAACTTCTCATTAAAACTATCAATTTGCCCTTTTTGTGATTGAATATAAAATCTAATATCTTCTAGTATATCTTCTAACCTCTCTTTTACTTTTTCTAATGGCTCATCAGTTGGTTGCTTAATTTGAATCAAAAGCGCCCCACTATTTTGATTATTCTCCTTTATTATTTTTGCATGTGGAACTATTGATCTCCAGCTATTTGGCCTTAATTTCCACAAAGATATATCACCAGTAAATGGGATAAATATAGAAGCTGATATGCCAGATACATAAATTGGTCCAGGTTTATTAAATATATTTCTATCCCGATAACCGCTTACGTCTATTTTAACTTCTTGTTGTTCCATCTCCATCTGGTCTTCATAAATAACAAGTGGTTCAACAAACATTTCACATACAATATTCTCAACAATTTCTTCGATTTGAGCATTCATAAACTGGTCATGGGGTATACTATCAACTTTAGTTAATAGTAATTTTTGATGTCCTCTTAATGTTGCACTTAAGTCACCTTCAGAAAACAAATAATTTTCTCTATACATAGTCTTCTCTCCAAGAAATTAAAAAAACATTATTCTATTCACATAAAAATTTATAATATTAATACATTTTTACTAAAACTTTTAGTGTGCAATGTAAAATCCCGACAGATTTCTCAATTTGTTCAATACTATATAAGACTCCATCAATATTGAACAAAGAAACCTTATGAAATAAAATCAATGCAAATCAGTCTTAGTTTATTTGGATCAAAGGGTTCGAGCTGTTCGCTCTTTATATCAAAATCGGGCAATTTTTTTGTATATTCTTCTAAATCCAATACCAGATTCTTCCAGTATTTATTTTCTTTGTACTTTCTCCAGATTCTTCTTAATTCTCTAAGACGTTTAGGCGTAGGATGTAATCCTCTTAAATTTTCCAGTGTGGCATCCCATCTTTTTCTAATTTCATCATCTTCAGGAAATTCCAATAAATAATCATCCAATTCCATCTCCACTTCATGAATCATTTTGTTAATGAAACTGCTTCTTCTATCTTTAGAAAAGTCTTTGGTGGGTGCATCCTGATCCTGTAGTTCCAACGTTTTGTGAGTACTTTCAATATCCTGAATAACTAACTTATTTATTCGATATACGTCATCAAAAAAGTCTGGAATAACTCTTTTTTCGTCTTCTTGACAAGCAATAAAGTCAAGTATTATGGTTTTATTTTTTATAAATTCTGAATTATAAAAATCATATAAGTACCAGAAATGAAAATCTTCTCCATATTTATAATAATAAAATATTCCTCTTATTCCATTAACAAGGCCACTATGAATTCCATCATGCCATTTATCAATTTCTTCTGTGCCCTTCTTCTTCAGAAAATTTCTTAGGGGTTGATAGAAACTCTCTCCTCCACCAAAAACATCATTTTCCAACTCATCAAATAAAGTATTATCTTTTTCTTTAATTCTCCTGATTGCTCCAAAGACTTTGGGGTGAATTTTTTCCCCCAAGATTGTTTGATCTAAACCAACTGAAGAATCTATCTTTATTATTTTATCCTGTAAAATTGAAACAAGCCTCAATAAGTCTTCTAATTCCTTCTCGGGAAAAAAGTTATAAACAAAGATTTCTCTAAATGGGGAACCAATGCGGTCAATTCTGCCGGCTCTCTGAATCATACGGGTAGGATTCCAATGCAAGTCATAATTTATCAAATATTTTGCTGTCTGCAAATTCATTCCCTCTGATAATACATCTGTGCTGATCAATAAATCAGTCCTCTTCTCAAAAAAAGCCTCTACTATCTTCTCTCTCCTAGAAGATGGAACCCTGCCGGAAATACGTTCAATATTATATCTTTTAAATCTGAGATCACCTTGGATATTGTCAGCCAGATATTCCAAAGTATCAGCATAATATGTAAAAATAACAATTTGCTCTTTTTGGGACAATAATTTTAAAAGCATCTCTCCCAGTTCCAATAATTTTGCATCTTTATCTGGATTGATAGCAGATACTTTTTCATGAATTTTTCTAAATAAATTAATATCTTTTTCAATATCAGTAAATAATTTTTCTTGGTCAAAATCATTTAAATCAATATTATCTAATATCTCAATAATCTTTTCACTTTCTTCTTCATCTAAACCAATAATATATTTATTAAATGCTTTCTTCTGCAGTAAATTACCCTTTTTTAAATAAACTTTTAATTTCTCTAAAAAATTAATATGCTTGTTAATGCTATTACAAAAAGCCCGCACACTGCTCTCCAGCCTCTTTAATAAAATCGTTTTAAAAATACCTTCCAAAGCTATCATTCGGCCTAAAGCCATATCCTCTTCGGCGCTCAATTTTTCGACTTTCTTGTATTCTAAAATCCGATAATAAGCCATGGTTAATTTGGAACTGATAATATCTGATATTTCTTTATACATTCCTTGGTATGCTTGGTCTAACTGATATTCTACATTTTCCAAGATTCTATCCGGGAATATAATTTTTTTTCCATTAACTTCTGCTTTTGGGTAATTATCTTTAATGAAATTCCTGGTTCTTCGAATCGATATTTCATTCAACAAATCATTCAACAGCCGAGGATCCTGTTTCTTTTCAATTTCCTTAAAATATTCAAATAAATTAGCAATCCCTTGTTTCAAGAAGGTCCTTTGGTTAGAATGGATCATTAAAATAATCTGCCAATACAAATCCCAAAGAGTATTGTTAATCGGAGTTGCTGTTAAAAATAAAATATATGGTTTGCTTCCGTTTTTTTGATTTATTTTTTCTAAAAGATTAAAAAGATTTTCCCAGCGATTTGAAAGAGGATTTCTAAAATTATGGCTTTCATCAACAACTACCAGTGAAATATCATCAAAACTTCCTCCGCAGGTTTTCAGTGCTTTACTTTTATAATTTTCCAGAGCTAGGGATTCCTGGGTTAAAATATTCTCTGACAATCGCAAGTCTTTAATTTCATTAGTCCACATTTCCTTTATTTGGGCAGGGCAAATAAGTAAAAAATTTTTTCTTTTATAAAAGCCAAACTCTTCAATAATTTTCTTGGCAATCCAGGTTTTCCCTAATCCTACCGAGTCGGCAACCAATACTACTCCGTATTTTCTTAATCTGGAAAATACTCTCTTTACAGCATCTTCCTGAAACTCAGCAAGATTAACTCTTGTCTTTATGTATTCGTCCTTGGCAACTTCTTTTTCATGATCAGACTTAAAATCATCTTTCTGCAGTTCATATAGTGTTTTGATAAAAACCTGATATGGAGAATACTCCCTGCTTCCAAACCTTGAATTTTCTAATATTGCTAACAATTCTTCTTTAAAGTCTTCAGCCTGTTCCCAAAATTTATCAAACCACTCTCTTCTGATATAATCAGCTTCTGATTCCAAGGAAACAATATTGAGTTCAGTATTGGATGTCAACCCTGCTCTGGTAAAATTAGAAGAACCTACTACTACTAAATTATCAAAGATATATGCCTTCCCATGTAAAAAATCTTTATGATAAATTCGAACTTGTACATTATCTTTTCTTAAGAAATTAATGAATTTTTTTACTAAAGCTTCCTGGTTTTTTTCAAGATCAAGATGTTCTATTTCCTTTTTTACATCACAAAGTAGTTTTTCACCCAGGGTGATTTCTTTCAATAATTCTGGGCTTTTCCCTAAAAGCAATCTGAATTTTTTAATGCCATCAATTTCTTCCTGTACTAATTCATAGGCTTTTATATTAAAGAATGCTGTAGCAATATCAAAATTTGTGGTTTGGGTTGCAGTTAATACTTGGGATAGAAAATCTGATAATTTGACTTGTGAATTGTCAATAACTCTTTTTGGAATAAGCATTTATTTATTTTTAAAACTCCTTGCTTTGTCTAATCTATTTTTTACCAATTCAGCAGTTGCCCAATAAACTTCCTTTCTTTCGTTATCAGTTAATCCTAAAACATCAAAAACAGCATCATCTACCGCCTTTCTATCTTGCAAAGGTCTGGGCTCTTGCTCTCTGATTGGCTGTTTATAGTCAAAACCTATTTCGTAGAATATGTTTTTTATTTCACGATTTAATAGAGAGGTTAAATTTTCTTTTTTTATATAAATATTGGATTTTAAAACTAGAATCTCGTTAGCTTCATAAACTTTAAAATCTAAAGCTCCGTCTCCTAAATTAGCCCGAGCATTTAGCTCTACAAAAAGAGGAGTCAAAGTTGAATTGAGAGAAAAAAGTGTTAATTCTTGTCTCTCTTTATCTCTCAAAAATATATCATATAGTCTTGCATCCACTAAACTTTTTTTATTCAACCACCAGATATGTCTATCATTCATACTCATCATGCAAAACAAATCTGATATTTGTACTTTTCCTAAATTCCACCAATATTTTCTACTAGCACAAGTAGGTCTTTTGTGATACTTTTTTGTTTCTCCCCATGAAATATAGTCTGTTGCTTTAGTTCTTTTAAGATCTATTTTTGATTTACAACACATAAAAACTTTATTTTTTAAATTTTCAATTCTAACCGAAATTGCCTTACATTCTCGAGGACTTTTTATAACAGGCTTCAAAAATTCTTCTTCTATCAACCAAAACGAATCATCACTTTTGTTATAAACAATTCTTAGATTGGAATTTTTAATTTCATCATAGAAGGTGATTATTCCTAAATTCTTTATTTGATGTTTTTTATTATTGAAATCTATTTTTTCTGTAACATCTTCCACATAAAAAAAGTCATTGGCTCCAGTTTTAATTCCAAATCGAACATCCGCTATATCTCCTAATCTGACCAATTTATCTTTACCTTTTTCCAGGATTGTAAAAAATATATCCGGGGCTCTTAAATACTTACCTCCCCATTTAGAACCCTTGTATTCTCCTGCATTTTGATTTTTAAATGTTTTGGTTTCTTTTTCTTTTTTTCCTATTCTCTTTAATAACAAATCCCTTTGAGATATAGCGTAAATTCTAAAATCATTCCCTTTATAAGTATTGCCAAACAAATTATGTGTATCAATAAAAAAATCATGGATGGTAACCATATTCTTGTAAGAAATAACCTCTTCAAATGGCTCTTTGAACATCACAAATTTGGCAATATTTTCTAAGGAAGTTGGCGTAGGATCCTTTTTGTTTATTAGATTCGGACTTCCTAATAAAACTATAACGGTATTGACTGAGGCATGAGCAAAACTTCTTTTTGCCAGATTATCATATATCGCTTTGATCGGGGTATATTTAACTAAAAATTCCTGCAAGAGTTTGCCATAACCCACATCAAGCCAGGAATTAGAAGTAATAAAACAAAAAGTCCCTTGTGGATTAAGGAGGCTTAAACCTTTTAGATAGAAATATATATAGTAATCACATTTTTTATCAACCTTTTTTATAAATGGATATTTAATCTTTATATTTTCTATGAGATCTTCTTTGTATTTCTTTCTCTCCTTATCTGTTGCTTCACCTTTTGGTTTTGAAGGTGGAGATATTTTCTCCTGCCTAATATAAGGCGGATTACCAATCACTACATCAAATCCTTTTTTGTCTTGAAACACATCAACAAAATCGATTTCCCAGATGACAAATTGTTTTCCTTTTGCTCTTAACTCACTGGCAATGTCAGTAATATCTATTTTCTGTTGTTTTAAATTTTCAAGTTCCTTTTTAATCTTTTCTTTCTGATTTTTATCAACATTAGTTTCACCGTAAAACGTTAATTGGTTAGTTTGTTTTAGATTGATATTTAAAATTTGAATTTCCTTATCAATTTTAATCTTTTCCTCTTCTAAAATTTCCCAGAATATCCTATTCTCTTCATTCTGAACAGCTTCAGGGTTTTTAAATTTTGCCGATGGGTCATTACGATAAAATTTCTCTTTTTCTATTCTTAAAGAATCTAATCTTCTTCTTGTATCAAAAGAAATACTTATATCATCTAGATTAAAGTTGATATTACCAATTTTTTGAACAAGGCTGTCTCCTACTCTCAAACGTAAATTAAAATTGGGCAAAAGTGGTTCTTTCCTTCTATCCTGTGGTAAATCTTCTTCCACAATCATGGAAAGCCAGAGCCGTAATTCAGCACAGTGTAACGCCCATTTCATAATATCTACACCAAATAAATTCTTGCCAATAATATCCTTTTTTAAATCAAAATCACTTCTGGAATAACCTAAATGCTTATCGGTAATTCCGGTTAGCTCAACTAATATTTTCAGATAACCTAATAAGAAAGCACCGCTCCCGCAGGCTGGGTCAACTACTTTAATATCATTCAGCAACTCACTAATTATATTCCAAAGCTTATTTTTACCAAAATATTCAATAGCTTCAGTTTTGTCATCATCGAATATAAAGCGGTAAATGATATGATGCGGAACTTTTTCTTTTGATAAATGATTTAACAGGTACTCCACTAATGACCGCTGCACCATCAAGTCTACTTCAATGGTAGAAGTATAAAAAACACCTAAGTCGTTTCTTTCGTAAATTTCTTCTGCTACATTGGCAAAGGATTCATACAAGTAGCCAAGCATCTGGGGATCTACTGCTACTTGGACATCTAAGGGTAAATCTTCTTTGATAGTAAAGTTATACTTATCCAGAAAAGAGAATATTGCATCAAATTTTTTATCCGAGATGGTAATATTATACTTATCAAAATCCTCTCTTTTAAAAAGTCCACCATTTAGGTAAGGGAAAAATATCATTTTATTTTTAAGTTCTTCCAGTAAATATTTAGCTATACCGAAATTGGGGAAACTTTTATTGAAAACTTCAAAAAATAAAATCGACATCCAGTTTTCATAAAAAGAATCAGGCGGGGTATTATTGTTATTTCTATCTATCTTATAGTTCTTGTAAAAGTTAGTTATAAATCTTTGGTCAGAATTCAGCCACCCTTTTTTAGCAATAAAATACAAAAACATGATTCTATTTAAAGTTTGTTGGGTAAACTCATGAGATATTTTTATATCTTCACATTGATCAAAAACATATTTTCTGAAGTTAAAGAATACATTCTGAAAATCTTTATAAAACTCCTCATTTACTTTTTCTTTGCTGAATGCAAATTGCCAGCAATCTCTCCATATATCTCTAAAGTTTAATTCGGGTTTTATATGTAGTTTGGAAATAATTTCTAAGTCAGTGTGATATATTTGTTCGGTATCTAAGTGCAATGTTGATAATTTTAATTTTCTGGTTCCTTCTTTTTTTTCATATTGGGGCAGGATAAAATGAAAATTTTTCCAATTATCAGTAGAGATAATTAATACTCTTATATAACTATCAATTAAGTTCTTAGAAATATCTTTAAAAAAAATCTTTGAGTTGTTTTCTGCTTCAATAAAAAAAACATACAAACGTTTTTCAATATTCAAAATTGAGTAAAAATTTTTTATGTTAGATAGAATTTCTTTTTTAAATCCTAATCTCTTTTTGTCCCAGGTATAAGTCCTGTCAAAAATGTAATCTTTATAGCCAAGGCTTTCAAATAAATTAAAAATGGAATTAATATCTTTCAGGTCTTTTACTTTTGCAGTTAATGAATTTGTATCCAAAGGTTTCAAGGGCTTAAGGCTTCCTTTCTTTGAATATTTTATTTTAAATTTACTTATTAATCCTATTTCCTATTCCAGGCAAAAAAAGAGAGGGTAAAAATTTCTGCGATACTTGCTGTAACTTTTGTTGGTTTTTAGTGCTGGCTGAATGCTGCTATTTGTTTATTTATTTTTTCTATAACTTTTATCATTTTAGCACTTTAAGAACATAGATTTCAAGCTTTTGAAATCGTATCGAGTATCGAGTATCGAGTATTAAATCAAAAACAGTATATTGTATTGTGTATAACGTATAACGTTAAATACAGTATTGCGTCGTGCGTATTGCGTATCGAATACAGTGATAAGTAACAAGTAATCAGTGATGAGCAATATAATTTACCAATTTACCGGTTTACCAGTTGGCCAATTCTGCTTAGCCCGTCGGTCAAATATGAAAATTTAAAACAACACAAGTACTTAGTAAGATTATTTGTTATTCGATTTGTTATTCGATTGCTCAGATATAATTATTTTGCTTTTTTCTAAAAATTCCTCAGCTAGTTTCATGATTGTTTTAGCACCTATGTCAGACCATTCATCATAATAATCAGCATTTTCTCTTAATGTTTTTGCCTTCTGTAATCCTTCGATTAGATGGATGTGTCAATTTATGACCTGGAGTAAATTTCTTTATTTTATTACTTTTTAGACATCTCTGAAATTCAGGATTCATCTTTTGCTTCCCATAACACGATTCCTTTTTCTATTTCCTGATAGAAGGTTGGATCTGTTTTTTCCATTTCAATATATTTTAGAGGTTTACGGATAATTGGTTGTACTTTTTTATAATGCTTATTTCTTTGCACTATCTTCTCAATGTCTTCAATTAGATTTGTTACTATAAATAAATCAATATCACTGTCTTCTGTGTCTTCACCACGGCTGGAGCTGCCATAAAGGATTATCTTACTGGATTTTTGTTTTAATTTTTTAATAAGCCGCATGAGATTCATGATGGTTCTTAATATTTTTAACTGCTTAACCACCGGGTTTTCATCATTGATGGTATATAAGTAAGTCTTTCCCTTCTGTTGTCTATTAACAAGATTGGCTTTTGCTAAATCATTTAAGGCAAAGTTAGCCCCTGCTTTACTCATCTTAGTAGCTACCTGAATCTCCTTGGATAAAAATTCCTTGCCGGGTTTTTGTATTAAGTATTCAATTACCTTCTGTGAATTGGTTTTAAAAAGAATTTCTTTCATTTAGAATATCCTTCTGACTAATATATTAGCCTTATGGCTATTATTATAGCCGAAGGACAATTTTTGTCAAGTTAGAAATAAGTTGTTGGTATAAAGAAGTATATTACATTCAGTTATTTAGTAAAACATATAACGTTGAGATACAACTTCAAAAACTCAAATGACAGTTTTTAGGAATATCTGGAAAATTTACTTTGTTTTAGGAACAAAATCAATTATTAAATCAGAATCACAGGCTTTGGCAATTCTGTTTAACAGTTTTACACTATACCCTTGATAATTAGCATTCTCATACCTTGAAATGGCTGATTTGGTTGTTTTGATGCGTTTGGCCAGATCTTCCTGGGTTAATTTAGCTTTATATCTAGCTTTGGCAATCCGGTCCCCAATGCATACATTTTGATATTCCTCATTAAATCTATCCCTAAATTCCTTATTCTGCATTAATCTGTCTAGATAAGTTTTATTCTTTCTCATAATAATCCCCTTTTCTCACCCTGGAGATATAATCTCTTTTTATGGATTTTGCTTTTTCTAAATCTCTTTTGTTTACTTTTTGAGTTTTCTTCATGTAAGCATTTGTTATAATGATTTTACCACCTCTAAAAAAGAAGTAAAAAAACGAAAAATATAATCTTCTTTTTTAGGAATGTTAATATAACAAGCCTTTCGGTTAAAATGTTAGCATATATGCTAACTTATGTCAATAATATCACTATTATTTTTATTTTCATAGGTATAAATTGATTAAATACAAGAAAATAGTCTGCCAGTCTGCCGGTTATCCGGTCTGCCGGTCGAAAGAAAGGTGCAAGATAAAATTTGTCGATAGTCGTTGGTAGTTAGTAGCTAGTTTAAGACAACCAAAATCAGTGATAAGTAACAAGTAATTAGTGATGAGCAAGAGATAATAGAATCAAATATTTAATCCAAAAACAAAAAACCAAGAACTAAGAACTCTTTATTTAAAGAAGGTACTATAGTTGTTATTCCCTATTTTTATAAAAACTAGTATCGGGTATCGAGTATCGAGTATGTTGCATTTAGCCCAGAAGACAGTAATAAGTGAATAATAATGAGCTAAAAACAATGCAGAATCCTCAAATTGGCCAATCTACCTTTCTGCCAATCAATCCTTTATCAGCCATTTCCAGAGGGGAATCATATTAATGGAAATATTACCGGATTGATAGGTATCTTCCTCGTCATCGGTAATTAGAGTCAGTTTTGGGTTCTTTAATGCCTGATGACCTTTAATTAAGGCCTGTATTTCACAGTTTCTGGTGTTTGGGTTGCTCAGGTTGTAGCATACTTGAATCATTTCTACTATTTCTCTTCCGGAACGAATTATCAGGTCAACTTCTCTTCCCTTTTCATCTTTCCAGTAGTAAAGTTCTTTATTTTTCCTTTTTAATTCCAGGAAAACAAGATTTTCATAAATGTGTCCTATATTTTTAGAAAATTGAAAAGAAACAGATTGGGATAGGGCAGTATCAATGGTATAGATCTTGGATGGATTATAGATCTGACGTTTGATAGAATAGTCAAACAAGTCCACCTGAAAGAACAGATAGACCTCTTCTAAGATTTCCAAAAAATGTTTGATGGTATTAAGGCTTTTTGCTTCTACTAACTGTTGAAGTTTTTTATAACTATGAATATTGGCAATATTGGATGCCAGAAACAGACATAATTCTCGAAGGGCTTTATTCTTTCTGATGGTATAACGGGGCAGAATATCGCGATAAATAAAATCTTTAAAGTATTGTTCCAGTAAGGTAGGGTCATTGCTTTTTATTACCTCGGGATAACCACCCAATTTTAGATATTCCTGGAAGGTATTTTTTATCTTTGTCCTCTCTTCCGTAATATACAGGGAAGAATTAACATGTTTGATTTTTTTATACTGTAAAAATTCCCTGAAAGAAAAAGGGAAATTAGTAATAACCCGGTTTCTGCCGGTTAAGGTGCTGGCAACTTCGGAGTTTAACAGCTTCCGATTGGAGCCGGTTATAAATATCTTAATCTGATGCATTTCATAAAGGCGATTTACCCATTTTTCCCATTCCGGGATATTTTGAATTTCATCCAGGAAAAAATAACTTTTTTTATTGGGGGCATTCTCTTCCAGAAAGACTTCATAAATTAGATTAAAATCACTGACCTTAAATTCAATAAATCGTTCATCTTCAAAATTGAGATAAAGGATATTCGTTAAAGGAATATGTTTGTCTTTGATTAAATCAGCACAGATTAATTTCATCAAACTGGATTTACCGCCTCTTCTGGTTCCGGTAATAAATAAAATTTCTTTAGAGGACAGATAGGATTGAATGGTTTTTTGTATTTCCCTGGGGATAAGAGAATCATCCCGAGAAGTAAATCTTTCCCGATATTCCAATATCAGCTCTTTTATCTTGTTTCTTTCCATTTGTTCTATTTTTCCCCTTTTATCATAATATTGCATTAGTATTATAATATATTATGTTATATATTGCAATAGAAATGATAATAAATACGGTATTGCGTCGTGCGGATTGCGTTAAAAATCATACAATTCAACTTTACCAATTAATAAGATAAGTTCCTGGGTTTAAATTTTTTTTCGCTACATACACGATACTAGCGATTCGATACTATTTTATAAATGGATGAGATTGCCACGCCAATTAAAATTGGCTCGCAATGACAGAATCATATAATGTATAACGTATAATATTCACCCCCACCTTAATCCTCCCCCGTCAAGGGGGAGGAGATTGTGTAGGGAAATAATCCTGTCAATGGAGAGGAAATTGGGTGAGAAACCCTTCCCTCAAGGGGGAGGAGACAAAAGAAGAGTTAATCCTGCCCTCAAGGGGGAGGAGACAAGAAAAAAGGTAATCCCCTCAAATAGGAGGAGACGAAAAAGAAAAATCATTTTTCGCAAGGACATAATTAAAAACCTTTGAATAAACACTATTGCAATTTTCCAATACTCCTGTCATCCAGTTGTTCCTGTTTTAATCCAAAAACAATAAACCAAGAACTAATAATTTATTATAAAAAAGGTACTATATTTATTATTCCCTATTTTATTCAAAAATAGTCGTGCGTCGTGTGTATTGCGTATTGCGCATCAAAGAAAGTAATGAGTAATCAGTGATGAGTGATTAGTAAAAATTTACCAATTTACCAGTTAACCGGGTTACCAGTCAAAATAGTAACCAGTATCGTGTATGTAATATCGAGTCAAAATCGTATAAAGTATTCCGTACAACGTATATAGTTAAAACAAATTCAAATACAATCAATTCAATGATAAAAACTGTTTTTAGTTAACAGCTTTTGGTTTTCAGTAAAACAATTTGGGCAATAAGGGATGAGATTGGTAAAAATTAAAGTTATTCTTTCATCTCTTTCAATAGCTTCAATCCCTCTTCAGTTATAACATACTGCTGATTTGGGCTTTGTGGCTTATCAGGAATTGTCATTTCAATTAATTTTTCCGCTAGCAAAGGATGAATGAATTTTTTTCTAAACTTAGTCCTATGTTTCCAATTTAAAGTTCGCGCTATTTCAGTAAGCGGTTGAGGTTTTTTACATGTCTCTAAAATGTTTTGAACTTGGTCCCGACTTAGTCCTAGCTTAGTCCCAACTTGGTCCCGACTTGGTCCCGACTTGGTGCCAGCTTGGTGCTTTTTTGATGCTTTTTCCGAAATAGGTTGAAAGAGGAAATTTATTCGAAAATAATTTTCCCTTCTATTGGAAGCGAGTAACGGTTTTGAAAAACCTGCCTCTTTCCAATTGCTAAAGATTTTATAAAAACCAGACCCTGCATCTTCTGCTAAATGAACCATTCGAAATGCATTAATAATCAGAGGATTACGAGGCTCTGAAATATCTCCCTCTTCTGCTAATTTTTCATCAAATAATAAAGAACCACCATTAAAAAATTCTATCCTGTCATCATACACTTTTATTGATGAACCTTTTCTATCGAAATAATCTGCATGTGATAAAAGATTTATTAAAGCTTCCCTTATTGCAATAATTGAGGGAGGATTGTCCTCTCTGGTAACACTGTCTTTTTTTAGCATAAAAGGAATGGGAATTCTGATTCTAAGTCTGGGCATTATCATTTGGTAGGTTTCAAAGAGATTACTTCCTGAACGAATACGATGATCCCATCTTCTCTCCTCTATTCCTCCCCAATTGGTTCCTGGTATTTCAAAATAATCTATCTTATAAAAAGGAAAATAATTTACAAGGGCATTATCGGTACCAAATAAAAGTATAGCTGCTGCTGTTATTTTTAGAGAGGAATCTTTTGATTTTTTCAGAAAACCTTTTCTGATTAATAGCTCTTTTTGGTTGAAAGAAAGATTGTTTTTATCTTGGCTATAATTTTTATATAGGTTAAGAAAATAATTAATGGAGTCTTGTCGAAGGTCTTCTATTGTCGCTTCTTCAAATACCATGGAATCGCTGGAGCTTTCAGATGCTTCCCTTAAAAACTTTTCAATTTCTTTATATTTAGCCCTTTGATCTGTTCCACCATATCTTATGAATGTATTTCTGATATTGTCATCATAATAAATTGGTTTTACCTGACGAGGCATCTCCGGAATGTAGTAAATCAGTACTGCTCCTTCTTGAAATGTCTTTTTATCACACTTAGCAGAAAGTGCAATGTTAAATTTTTCTGATCTAAGTGTAGTAATGAAATCGCTATGAATTTTTTCGGGATTGCTAACTCCGCTAATTTTAAATTTATCATTTATTTGCGAAATACCAAAAATCAGGTATCCACCCATAGTATTGGCAAAAGAAGAAACAGTATCCCAGGCACTTTTGGGAACCGCATATTCTGCTTTCTTAATTTCAATATCTTCCCATTCAATGCCGTTAATTTTATGTATTAGTTCTTTTTTGGTTAGCATCTTATTTATAATTCTTTAATTAATTTTATATAAGTTTTTATAGTTTACTTTTTTATTGTAACAAAATAGGAAACAGAGTTCCAGGTTTTAGAATAAAAAAGATGCAAGATACAAGGTGCGCGTTGCAAGATTAAAATAGTATCGTGTCGTGAGTATCGGGTATCGAGTCCAAATACATTAAAACACGGTCTGTCGGTCAAATACTGTATTGCGTATTGCGTCGTGCGCATTGAATACAGTAATGAGTAATAAGTGATGAGTAACCAGTAATAAGCAAATAAATACTTTTTTGGGTATAAGTGTATGAGATTGCTTCATCTTTCAAAACAAGATTCGCAATGACAAAATAAGTATATCGTATACCGTATGATGTATAACGTTCACCCCCACCTTTGTCCTCCCCCCTCAAGGGGGAGGAAATAAATTATTTTACAATGACAATAAGAAAAAGGGATGGTTCCTTTAGACTATTATTCTGGCTTTAATCCAAAAACAATAAACCAAAAACGAGAAAGTAAATATATTCATTTACTACAGAGGTCTGACTATTGTATGTCAGGAATTCAAAAAGTATTTTAATATTTTTAATTATCAATAGAATACATAGTCTGGTTTATTCTTGAAAGGGCTTTATCTAAATCAAAATTTTTTCGCTCTTCGGGAGTAAGCACATCAAATAATTCGGTTTCAATACGTGTTTTCATATCCATGACTTCAGAATCAGATCTTCCGAGGTTTCTTTTATATTTACTTAAATCTGAACTAGCTTTATTTTCCTGCAATTTCTTTTGAAATAATTGTATTACTGATTTATCTGACAAATTAAAATTATTACGTAAGGCAAAGTCAATATCATAAAAGTCTCTAGGAGCAAGTGGTCTATTCTTGTGCAGCATTTATGATAACTCTCCATTTTTTATTAATTGTTCCTCTACGGGAATTTCCAAAAGAAATGATTGATGTTTTCTCAATACTTTTAACTAGTGGAATTAATCTTTTTTTATTGATTTTGGTTTCTTCAAGTATCAATCCAATTTTTTTTCTAGTTTTTATAATAGGAAATTTAGCGGCATATTCAACTAGTTTTTCAATGTCACACTTATCATTGTTAACAAATTCTTTTAATATTTCTGAGGCTCTCCTCATACTTCCAAGAGGTTTATTAAAATAAATAAGGTCTATTAATGTTCTTTCTTTTGAACTAATATTGATTTCTTCATCTTTAATTTTAATTTTTTCTATACCATAAAAACGATTTTCAGGTATTTTTATAAATTTATAAGATATGCCACAAATAGTCTTCTCCATGTATTTTGTAGTATTTAAAACATAGACAGTTTGAAATAATTGTTCAGTAAATCCATGATAACTATACATAGTGGAGTACCCTATATAATAGTTTTTATTGGGAAAGAAAATTGGTGGAATTAAAAGCTCATTAACTCCAGTACCTTGTGGTCCTGATTCGAGAGGTGAGAATACATATATTCCAGGTTTAATTGTTGATAGAATTTTTTTCTTCTTTAACCTGAATACAATTTGTTTTCTATCCGCTGGTGAAAGATTAAATAATTGATCCAGTTCTTTTGCTCTTACAATATTCTTTTTTTCATATGTTAAGCGAGAAACAATGTTTGTCTCTATAGGCCCAAGGCTTTTGTATGTATTATTTTGTTTCATAGGTTATTTACCAGATAACTTGTCATACATATTTATACATTTATTTAATTGTAGTTTAACATATTTGTCAACAATTTTAAAGGTCTTGTTTTAGATTGCGGTTAGGTTTTATTTCCATAAGAATTTGCCAATGTGTTTATTTAGCTTTTTGCCTACAATTTTATTCTTTGCCCGGCGGGCGATTTTCTTGGGATCACCAAATTAGTCGATAGTGGTTGGTCGTTAGTATTTAGTTTAAATATAATAAAAGCAATTTGGGTAAAAGTGTATGAGATTGCTTCAATTTGCTTTTAGCAAATTTCGCAATGACGGGAACAATATAAATGATGGAAATATCAAATAAATACAAGTTGTGGGGAATTATTAAATAATCATGAATTAATACATTTCTAAAACCTGTTGTTTCTTTCCATTCTACTTTTGGGTATTTTGTTTCTAATAACAGCATCGATGACCATTTCGTTTTTCGAAAATTTATCAAAATCCATATTTTGAGTATAGTTTTCTATTTTTTCAATAGCATTTATGATATCTTCTAAATATAGCAGGTAATCTCTTAAATTCTTAGACATATTGGACCTCATTGAAGATTTTTTCTTTCAATCTTAGTTTCACTGCATCCTTTATTACTAAATCAACCTCTTTTCCCAAAAGATCTTCAAGATAATACTTCAATCTCATGTAATTAAAAAAATCTTTGTGACCTTTATTAAAACTAACCAATATATCTATATCACTATCCTCATGAATAAAATGTCCACCTCTGGCAAAGGAACCAAAAACGCCTATTTCTTTTACTTGAAATTTTTGCTTTATATGATTAATATTAGTATTTAATTTTTTCTTGATTTCAATAATATCCATATCTAAGTACCTTATTATAATTTTTTTAAGAATTGATATTCAATCCGTTGAATTTTATCATATTGTATATTTAGAATTGTATATTTTTTTCAATTTTTTCACAAGTATTATTAGTATAGCTGTTAGAAAATATAGTTTTTGGTTATTTGTTTCGGTTTTTAGAAAGATGCAAAAGAAAAAAAATTAAGGTAAAGAAAAAGTAAAGAAAATTTACCACTTCTATTGAGCCATGATACTTTATTCTAATTCTATTCATTCATTTTGATTTTACCTTTTTCCCAAAAATCCATTAATACTTTGTTGATTAATTTTTTCCCTTTTGGGGTAACCCAGAATTGTTTTATCGAACGAATCCCTAGGTCTGGAAAGATTAATTCTTCAATTGTATCAATTACCCCAAACCATTTCATATACCTCAATAAAATATTTTGCACAGTAGGGGCTAAATCTCTAACAATTATATTAAGCTCTTCTTGTTCCATAGAAGAATCCCAATACATTTCTTTTATTAAAGCAGCAAGTGTTTTTTTCTCATTGAGTTTTAATTGATAGAAGAATTTCCATATACCAATAATATTTTCCTGATAATCCTGGGCATTAAATGTGGTATATTCAGTTGCTTGCAGTTTAGCCCAATTGACTTTCTCTATCCAGTCCACCAGCAGTTTAATGGTTTGCTCTCCATAATTATTTTGGGTGAACTTTTTAAAATGTTTATGATTGACCTGTACATATCCCTTTTTATCATGATAGATTAATCTTTCAGCACGAGATAAGAAGTGAATAAAGTGAATGTATCTTTTCCTTCTTTCTTCACCTCTTTCTTCTTCCTTTCCTAAAAATACAAAATTGTCTTTTTCCGGGTTAATAAAATTTTTTTCAATTATTTTGAGATGCTTGAAGGGAATCCAATGATTTTTTGGAGTCACTTTTATACGATTCTCTTGAAAGTAGTGTACAAAGTTTTCCAAATCTCTAGCCACCGGGGAATCTTCCTCGCTGATATCATTAAGATTGAATGGGTCCTGAGATTCTAATTCTATCGGGTTAATGTTAAATGAAATTGGGAAATCTTTCCTGGGGCTGTTTATTTTTTCTCTCTCTTCTTCCAAAGTCTGAAATGGTGTTTTTCCAGCAAGTTCTTCTTGTGGTTCATGAAGCCATTTCTTCTGCAATTCTTTAATGGCTTTTTCTAGTTCATCTTTACTGGAAAACGTTGTAATATCCATATTTCTTTTCATGTATTTCATAAAATCGTCTAACAGCTCTTTTTCCCGGGGACCCATACTTCTTTTGGCTATTTCTTCTGGAGATTTTCCCTGGAATTCATCCCGAGGAGTATGATTCCAAAAATCGTAAAACAATTGTTGAAATTCAATCAATTCTTCCTGTGAAGAAATATGCATCTTTTGAGCCAGTTCTTTGACGAGAAATGTAGGATCTGTAATCCGATTGACTTTTTTTCGTAAACTTTTAATAGAAGGGGCTTTTTTGCCTAAATGTTTTTTTAAATAATTTCTTAATTTTCTCTCTATGTTTTCAATAGATTCCTGGCTATTCAATTTCTTATCCTCTATTTCTACACTTTTCTGAAGGATTTCTCTTTCAATCATTATCGGGTCAATGTCTTTAGAAATTTCTGCAGGTAAATCTTTCCAGGCCCTTTTTGCCGTGTAAGAAGGCACATCTGGCATAAATAGATTGATAACGGACAAGGCATAATCTGATTTATATGGTAATATTCTTCCGATAAAATAATCATTCTTTTGAAGCTGAAATGTGGCTTGATTTTCTCTAACTTTGTATTCCTTTCCCGAGGAAAGATCTTTTGCTATAAAATAAGATCCTGGCAATACTGTGCTAACTGTAAAGCCACTGAAAATATTATCTGTAAACCCTTGAATGATTTCTCTATCTTTTTGATTATATTTTTGCGGTGCTTTAGATATGAATACTTCAATAGGTTTCCTTTTATAATGCTTTGAAGTATATGAATAAATAAAATAGTCATTAAATCTTAATTCAGCCATTTCTTCTGCATCGGAATTGAGGTAGTATTTTTGGGGTGTTTTAGTTAGAAATTTTTCTCGTTCTTGAACCATTTCTAAAAATAAATTATAGTCAGATTCACAGAAGTCAATTATATCATTGGTAAATTCATCAATTTTAGTAGCCGGTTCCATCCAATCGGGCATAATTTTTATATCTCCTTTTGCAAGAATTTAATAGTAATAGGGAAGTATTTTTTTAAAATTAATTGTGGTTTGCTTTACAAAGTAGTTTTATTTTATCACCTATTATGTATTAGTCAAAAATTGTGACTTAACAACCAGAAATACTGGTGGTGTAATTGGGTGGGATTGCTAAATTAGTCGTTGGTCGTTAGTATTTAGTAGCTAGTTTAAATACATAAAATCTTTTGGGTTTAATTGGATGAGATTGCTTCACTTTGTTCGCAATGACAAATACTGTATTGCGTCGTGCATATTGCGCTTAAAAAACCTTATAGTGACATAATCAAAGAACTAAGAACTTTTTATTTAACAAAAAACCTATATTTATTATTTCCTATTTTTATAAAAAACTAGCCTCGGGTATCGAGTCCAAATATAATCAAAGATAGTCAGCCGGTCCTCCTGTCTACCAGTTAAAATAAAATTACAAGATGCAAAAACCAAAAGACAGTTTCGGTTACAGCTTTTAAATTTTTTTAATCACATACTCGATACTGACCCCTTGATACTATTTAATTTTCTGCTGAATAAATTCAGGAAAGAACAATATCCTTTGTGCATCATCGGGATGGAATAAGAATGGCTTTACATCTGCTGCGAGTTTTTTAAAATTCAATTTATCACACTTCTTTAATATTATTTTTCTAATTTCTTCTGTACAATCCTGATCTTTTAGCCCTATCTTTTCTTTTAAATAACTATAATCTGGCTTTGTCTTAGAAAAAAGAAAAATAACATCATAAAAATCTCTGCCCATAGGACGAGGTCTTTTAAGAATTGCGAATAACTTTTGAGCTAATAGTATATCAGGTGGAGTAGCTTTTATTTTGAACAGTATATCAAAATTATTAATAAGGACATTATCAGATTGGTAATCAATATTCTGGGGTTCAGTATCCAGCTGAATCGTTAACTTTTCACGGGTATGTCCGGAAAGATTATATTGGTGAAATATTCCCGGAAACTTGATAAAACAACGAAAAGCATTGCCATATCTGTTGCTTATTTCTGCTTGAAAACCAAATAGTTTTAGTTTTCTTAATATTTCTTCTGATAGACCTAAGAAATCCTTTTTATTTAATCCCCGGTTATCAAAATCCAAATCTTCTGAAAAGCGCTGATTACCATGAATGATATGAATGGCAGTACCACCCATAAAAATCAGGTGAATTCCATACTCTGACCGGTAGATAATTTCCAAAATAATATATTGTAAGTATTCTCTTAGAAGATTTCTTTTGTATCCTTTAATATTCTCAGGATAAAAAGATTCGATCTGTTCCAAACTAAGCATTTTTCATATATCTCCAAAAATCATTTATTCTTTTAGTCAGGCGCTTTTGTTTGAATTTTTCTAGATATTCATGCAGTTTATTTTCATCTATCTGTTCTATCAGCATGCCCTGGTCTATTCGTAAGCTCTCGAAATCGTGCCTTTTATCTAAATCCGGATGTAAATAGAAATAATCCAGAAGCGTTTTCTCGATACTTGCTAATTTTATATAATATCTCTTGTCTTTTATTAAATGATAGCCAAAAAAGAGTGCTGGCTTGAGACTACGAAAACTGAATTCTCCGATAGATGTTTTAAAATGATCCGTCTTATGGGTCGAAATTGAAGTAATTTCATAGACACTCTCCGGTATTAGATTATAATAAGATAAGGTGCTTTCCAGGGAGATATACGATGGATAATAGATTTGGTTGGCAATTTTAAATAATACCTCCTCATCAACATCTATATCAGTAAACAGGTAATAACCTCGAATAATCTTTTTTATATAACCTTTATCCTGCCATTCATTTAATCTTCTTCTGTGAAAAGTAGGGTCAATATTTTTTATATCATTTAAAGAAAAGATGGGAAAATCTTTTAGTTCATTCTTTAAGTCTAAGAATTTCATTCTATTTCTCCAAAATGTTATTATTAACACTTTCAAGAAATATTATAACAATATTTATTTAGAAATACAAATATATTTTGTGGCAAAGCAAAAGATAAGAAACATTTTTCGGTAAAAAGCTATAAGCTGCAAATTACGAGGTGCAAGGTGAAATCAGTTTTCGGTTAAAAATAAGTTACAAGTTGCAAGTTTCGAATTACAAGTTAAATTATAGAAAAAATTAGTATCTTGTAGCTGATAGCTAGTAGTCAATAGCTAGTTAAATAAAATAAATATAAATACAAAAATGTCCAGGTTTAAATGTATGAGATTGCCACGCCTACCGCTTAACCTTAGTTAAGGGTAGGCTCGCAATGACAAAAAGAAAAATGGATGGTTCACAAAGGCAAAAAAGAGTATAAATTATAACGATCACCCCCCACTTTCATCCTCCCCCCTCAAAGGGGAGGAAATTGGAATTGGGCAGTCGTCCCCTTAAGGGGGAGGAGATAAGAAAAGAGTTAATTCTCGCCTCAATTGAAGGAAACGAGATAGGTCATTCTTCCCCTCAAGGGGAGGTTCGTATTTCCATATTTCATCAAACTCCAATGGTTTAAATTATAATCTTATCTAACTGTCCAGTAAAGCGGGGGAGGTTCGGGGTTAGGGTGAGGGGGATGAAATAAAAGAGGAGTATTGGTTATAAAATAAAGTTTTTAGTTATTTGTATAGTACAAGTGATGAGCAAGAAACAATTAAATCAAAAATATTTAATTTAAAAACGAAAAACCGAAGATTTTTTAGCGGAATCTCCTGTAAGCCATGTTAATCTATCCAACTTTATCCACTCTTTTTGATTTCCCCTTTTTCCCAGAAATACCTCACTACTCTATCAACTAATTTTTTTCCTTTTGGTGTTACCCAGAATTGTTTGATAGAGCGAATGCATAAGTCTGGAAAGATGACTACTTCTTGCGTATCAATTACCCCAAACCATTTTAAATACCTTAGTATAATACTCTGCACATCATGGGTCAAATATTCAGTAATTTCATCTAGTTCTTTTTGTCCCCTGGAAGGATCAGCATATATATCTTTTGTTAAGGCAGCAGGTGTTTTCTTCTCATTTGGTTTTGATTGATAGAAAAATTGCCATATACCAATAATATTTTCCTGATATTCCCGGGCATTAAATGTGGTGTACTCTGTTGGCTGTAGTTTAACCCAATTTACTTTTTCCATCCAGTCCAACAAAAGCTTAAGAATATTATCACCATAGCTATTTTGAGTAAATTTTTTAAAATGTTGTTTATTAATCTGTACGTACCCACGCTTGTCTGTGTAAATCAATCTTTCCGCACGGGATAACAGGTGAATAAAGTGAATGTATTTCTTTCTTGTTTCTTTACCTGTTTCTTCTTCCTTGCCTAAAAACAGAAAGCTATCTTTTTCCGGGTTAATAAAATTCTTTTCAATTATTTTAAGGTGCTTGAAGGGTATCCAGCGATTTTTCTTGGTGACCTTTACACGGTTTTCCTGAAAATAACTAACAAAAATCTCCACATCTCTGGCAACCGGAGAATCTTCCTCTTGAATATCGTCCAGGTTATTGAAATACTCTTGATACAAATTCACAGGAGTTATCTTATACGAGATGGGGAAATATTTCCTGGGACTATCGATATTTTTCCTTTCCTGTTTAATGGCCTGCAGGGGTGTTTGTCCGTTAAGTTCTTCCTGTGGCTCGTTAAGCCATTTTTCCTGAAGTTTTTTGATGGATTGTTCTCTTTCATTTTTATTGGTAAATTGATTAAGATCCATATTTTCCTTGATAAAATTCATTAAATCGTTTAACAGTGCATTTTCTAATGGACCCATACTCACTTTTTCCATTTCTACCAGAGATTTTCCCTGAAATTCATCACGGGGTATATTATTCCAGAAATCATAGACAAGTTTTTGAAATGTGTCGAATTCTTCCACTGAAGGAATATTCATCATTTTTGCCAATTCCTTGATGAGCGATACGGGGTCGTCGATACGATTAATCCTTTTTCTTAAACTTTTAATGGAGGGCGCTTTTTGCCAAGATATTTCTTCAGAAAAAACTCTAAACTTTTTTCAATAAATTCCAGATTATCTCCTGCATATTCACCTTGCATACCGTGATTTATAAAAATTTTTTCAATTTCCAAGGGATCAATTTCATTAAAATAATCTTTAGGTAAATTCCCCCAGAATTTTCTTGCTATATAATATGGCACTTCCGGCAAAAATACATTGACACAAGATAAGACATAACCTGTTTCATAGGGTAAAATTCTGCCGATAAAATAATCATTCTTTTTCATTTCAAAGAGAGACTGGTCTTCTCTAATCTTATATTCATTACCTGAAATAAGGTCTTTTACAATAAAGTAAAAACCAGGGAATGCTTCGCTGACAGTAAAACTACTGAAGATATTATCCTGGAGTCCCTGAAGAATTTTTTGATCTTTTGGGTTATATTTAGAAAGCATTTTCAATAAAAATACTTCTAGTGGTTTCTTTTGATAGTAATCTGAGATGTAGGAATAAATATAATAATCTTCAAATTTTAGGTTTGCTATTTCTCTTTCATCTTCAGTTTGATGATATTTTCCCGGGTTTTTTGTCAGGAAATATTTTCTTTCGTGAAACATTTCTAATAATAAGTCAGGGTCTGATGCACAAAAGTCAAGTATATCATGGGTAAATTTAACAACTCTGTCAGCCGGATCCAACCAATCAGTCATAATTATTGCACCTTTCTTTTTGTAAGACTTTAGTCGCAAGTAATTAAATGGATTTTTAAAAAGACATTGAATACCTTTGGTAATGTAGTTTTATTTTATCACTCATTTTCTATTAATCAAAAATTGTGGCTTAACAACCAGAAATACTGGTGGTGTAATCGGGTTGGATTGCTAAATTAGTCATTGGTCGTTAGTATTTAGTAGCTAGTTAAAATACATTAAGACAATGCAAAGATGGAATAATGTAATGTTGCAATATTGGGAAATTCAAAATTAAAACAGTTATAAATGTATGAGATTGCCACGCCTACCGCTTAACCTTAGTTAAGGGCAGGCTCGCAATGACAAAAAGAAAAATGGATGGTTCACAAAGGCAAAAAAGAGTATAAATTATAACGATCACCCCCCACTTTCATCCTCCCCCCTCAAAGGGGAGGAAATGAGATGAAGAAATTCTTTCCTCAGGGGTAGGCTTAAAAAGGCTAATTCTAAAATCAAAGGGGAGGAAATGAGAATAGAGGAAATTCCCTCTTCAGTGGGAAGAAACAAGATATTAAATCTAAAAACTATAAACTAAAAACAAAAAACTATTTTAATTACTCCAGGTTTAATTCAATTTGGAGTGCCCGGTTTATTTCCTTCATAATATCAGCAGATAAAGAGGTTATTTTATCACCTAGCTCTTTTTTTTCTATAGTAAAGATTGAATCTGCCTGAAACTTTGTGGGCTTAGAAAATCCTTTTTTTACCAGAACTTCTATTGGATAGACAGTATCTGTGTTTCTTGTTGTACCGGGTATCACCACCACATCACTGCTATATTGATTCCCCAGATTATTTGAAACAACTAAAAATGGTCTGACCTTCTTTTTTCCAGGCCCCCAGTATATCTCGCCTCTTTTTGGGAAAGTCATGATTGCTCCTCATTTTCCTGCCTTTTGATGACTTTTTGTTGTACTTTACGGAGTTCAGAATAGGATTCGATTTTATTGGTATAATATTCTTTTAATTTGTCTTCCCTTAATTTGTTAAGAGAAACTCTAATTACATTAGAAACTGAACCATGTTTTTCTTTTAATTCCTGGAGTAATTTGCTATCAGACTCTGATAAATAAATTGTATGTCTTGGCATTTGTATCACCTCTTTTGTATGATATACTTATCATACTTTTATGTATTTGTCAAAAAAATTAGATGACTTCTGGGTATATTCTTCTGCAAGAATGGAAGAATGCAAAGATAGAAAAATGGATAAGATTGCCTAATTAGTCGATAGTCATTGGTCGTTAGTATCTAGTTTGATTATATTAAGATAATGCAATGATGGAATATTGCAATGTTGCAAGATTAGGTAATTCAATTCAAAAAATTCCAGATTTCTTTGTTATATGTTATTTCTTCACCATCCTTGCATGATTCCATTATTCCAGTATTGCATAAAAGTATTTACCTTCTTGGGTAGAATTGTATGAGATTGCCACGACCTGTTAAAACAGGTCTCGCAATGACAGAAAAAGAGTACAAGGTATAATGTTTGAATACAGTTATGGGTAATGAGTGATAAGTCATAAGTGATTAGCGATAAGCAATAGCGAAAAATAAAATCGGGAATATTACATCTCAAAACGAAAAACTATTAACTAAAAACCTTGGACCTCAATTTAATTCTCCCGGTTGATGAGATTTACAATTACTTTGATCATGATGTCTTTTTCTTCGGATTTACTTTCAGCGATAAGGAGTGTTAGGGCTACCAGAGCATTATCGGCAATGCGTTTACTGCCATCTTCTTTATAAAGAATGCCATTTTCGTTTAAGAACCATATAAATAATGAGGCAGCGATGCGTTTGTTGCCATCTACGAAGGAGTGGTTCTTTGTCACAAAGTAAAGTAAATGTGCTGCTTTTTCTTCAATGCTGGGATATACTTCTTTCCCGTCAAAGCTTTGGTAAATGGCACCAATAGAGCCCGCAAAAGACTGATCTTTTTCCAACCCAAATAAGCCTGTTGTATAGTGATCTTTCAGATTTTGCAGCTCCTGTCTGGTTTTTTCATAGGTAATTTTAAATTTTTCCTGGGTTGTGGTTTCTTTTATCTGGAGTTCCTGATGATCATATTCATCAAGTAAATGTAAAGCCTTCTGGTAATCCAGGATGACTTGCAGTAAGCCGGTTGCTTCCGGAGATTCCAGGTTTTTTTGTAGGAGTAACCTTTCTATCATGCTGGCAGTTTTTTGAAGTTCCTGTATTTTAGCCTGGTTTTCCTGTAATCTTTTTTGATTGATGGAATAACCCTGGATAAGGTGATTTTTCAGGATATTGGTAGCCCAGATACGGAACTGGGTGCCTCTTTTGGAGTTTACCCGGTAGCCGACAGAGATAATTATGTCGAGATTATACATATTTGTATTATATTTTTTCCCGTCTGAAGCAGTTATCCGGAATTTCCGGATAACTGAATTTTCTTCTAGTTCACCTTCAGAAAATACATTTTTAATATGTTCATTAATCGTTCGAACATCTTTTTCAAACAATTCTGCCATCTGTTTTTGTGAAAGCCAGACAGTTTCTTCTTTTAAGTTTACTTCGAAGGTTTCTTTGCCATCTTCGGTGGTATAGATGATGATTTCATTTTCGTTAGACATTGTGCTTTTTATCCTTTTACGATAATTTAGCAATTATACTTATTTTACCAGAAGTTTATTTAGATTTCCTGGTTTATTTGCCGGTTAAAAGAAAGTTGCAAGATAAAATTAGTCGATAGTCGTTGGTAGTTAGTATTTAGTAAAAAAATGTAAGTGTTTATTTTTGCAATGATGGAATTCTAACAGGAAATATTGGAATCTTGGAATGATGGAATGTTGGGTAATTTAAGAAATTCTATGTCTGTTTATAGTATTTTATTTATTTACCATTCTTGCATATTTCCAGTATTCCAGTGTTCCATAAAAGGTATTCCTTTCAAGTGTAAATGGATGAGATTGCTTTGTCGCTTCGCTCCGCGCAATGACAAAAAAGAAAAAGGATCCTCGCAATGACGAAAAGAAAAAATCGAATTGCACTAGCATGTTTTAAATATAATTCACAATGATAATAATATTATATTACTTCTTTATTGTCTAAGTCGTTAATGGTTGATTTTTTTACTTTTTCTTAAATATTTTATTCCAATTACAATCTTTGTTATATCTGGTTTCATCAAGGTTAAGAAAAGTATCAGCACTGATTAGTATAAAACAGATTGATATCAGTCATTAGTGAAAATAAATAAAGAGAATATATAATGGGGAGAGTCGAATAGTACTCTTATAAGAAAATTTTCTTTTTTCTAAGAATACTTATTACATTAACTCTGTTTTTTGCAAAACTTCTTTTACTTTATTAATTTCACTATTATTCAATGTTTTGGAATTCATTTTCATCCATTTTTCGCTTCTACCAATTAAAGAAAGTGCGCCTTTGATAGATGGAATGACTTTAATGCCTGTTACTTGAATTATTTCATAAACTGAATTAATTTTTTCCTGCATCTTATTCACTTTCTTAAAGTCATTTGATAAAGCCGCTTGATACATTTCTATATAAGGTTCAATATATACATTTCCTAACCCGGTTACTATTCCGTCAGCCCCAATATTCATCGAAGCAGCATCAAGGTAATCTTCTCCCTGTATCCAGGAAAAATGAGATGGAACCTGGCTAAGACATCCTCTGCTAAAATTAACAAAATTTCCTGAGCTGTCTTTAACACCAGCAATATTTTCAATATTAGCAAATTCTAATATTGTAGTTAAATCAATATTATTATTAGTATTTTGAGGTATGTGATAGGCAATAACCGGTACTGGGCTTTCTTTAGCAATTTTTGTAAAATGATATAAAATGTCGTTCTGCGAGACATTATAATAATAAGGAGTAACCGCTACTATATAGTCTGGTTTCAAATCAGAAAAAATCTCTATTTCTTTTAACACCATTTCAGTGGATGGCCTGATACAGGCAGCACAAAGAAATTGGTGCTTTTTTTTAACTTGTTTGACAATTTGATAAACTTGTTTCTTTTCTTCAATTGACAACCATGGACCTTCTCCCGTAGTTCCGTTAATAAAAAATCCATTTACACCTGCACAGGATAGATAATCAGCTTGTTTTATTAATGAATCCCTGTCTATCTGTCCATCTTTTTTCAGGGGAGCAATAATCGCAGGTATAACACCTTTTAATTTTTTCTCATTATCTGATTTTATCATAAAGGACACCTCTATTATTTTGGTTATAATATCTTTTTTATTCTTTTTCTTCGTTATTTTCAAGAGCGCTGCAAATTTCTATTAAATCTTTCACCCTATCATCCGGTGTATTCGCCTCAATATCTGCCATTACAATATCACATGGAGATAGCTCTTGATATATTTTCTTCATATCCCTATTAATCTCTTCTTTAGGAGCATTAAGTAAACGTTCAGGTGAATATATTAAGGCTCTTCTGGTATCTGGAAATTCTTTTTTTACTAATAACAAATCAGACATGAGGCCCATATCCAAATAGCCAAGCTTTGGAATTTCTTTTATTTCTTTAATATAAGGAGTTACATTCCAATTACAAGTATGGAAGCCAAAACGTTCAAAACTGTCAGCTATTTTTTTATCCAGGGGAAGTAAATATTTACGGTAAGTTTCTGGAGAAATCATATTTAGGGTGCAATTACTTACACAAAAATAATTTATATAAAAACCGGATTCCCTCTGTCTTTTTTGAACAACCTTGGCCAGTTGTATCATCACCTCAGTAATCACCTGAAAAAGATGGGAAGCGAGGTCAGGTTTATCATAGAAATCTATAAATATCTGTTCTCCTCTTAGATGAAAAGCATTGTTAAGTACACCTTGCCAGTTCAAATATCCATGAATCTTCCCCCATTCTCTTTCAATTATATCTATTTGCTGAAACAGTGCTTGCACAAACGAATTATTCATAATTGTATCTATATCTAACTTACTAATCTCTTCATCTGTAAATTTACTTTTTTGGGGCTCTAATTCCGGCCATCGGTCCTGCTGATAACTTAATGGAAATCCAAAAGCAAGAGGAATAACATAGGCGCCATAACATCCTGAAACAGTTGCTAAATCATCCAGATAATCTTTATCCCAATAATTAATCATGGGAAATGATTTACATAACTCATTTTTCATTTTTTTTAAACTCTGATATCGGTAAAAAGGATCCTTGTGCCATTTTTCGGAAAAATCGATACCACAACGATCATGATACCAACCAGGAACAAATCCCAGCGAAACTCTCATATCTGATTCAGTCCCGTCTGCTGCTTCTCTTCTTGCCGGCGCACCTATTGGAATATGATTTCTCAAGTTTAACATTTTCAAAAGTGATTCCTCCTATATCTATCTCTCTATTCTAAATTTAATTTGCTTTTTATAAGTATCATAACAAATCTTATCTTTTTACTTTATATTAAATTTCTAATATCAAAATATTATGGATTAAGTAAATTTTCAGGAATCTCTCCCTCAAATACATCTATTAAAGCTTGTGCAGTTGTATTACCCAAAGCATTATAAGCTTCATAAGTTTCAGCTGCCGTATGGGGCGTACAAATCAGATTATCTAATTTTAATAATGGATTTTCTAAGGTAGTGGGTTCATTCTCATAGACATCAATCGCTGCCATTGTTAATTTTTGAGTCGTTAATGCATTATAAAGAGCTTTTTCATCAACTAAAGCCCCTCTTGCAGTATTAATAAAATATGCGTCATCTTTCATCATATTAAATTGTTCTTTTCCCATCATATGATATGTTTCTTTTGTACTTGGAACATGCAAGCTAACAATATCACAATTTTTAAGTATCTCTTCAAAGGAAACCATTTTTACATTTAATTTTTTAGCAATATCAAGATTGGGATACTTGTCATACGCAAAAATATTAACTCCAAAACAGGCTAATTTTTTTGCAACTGATTGAGAAATTGCCCCAAATCCCACTAGACCAATATTTTTGCCATCTAATTCATAACCTATAAATCTTTCCCATAGCCCACTTTTTACTGAAGTATTTAAGGCAGTTACATTTCGTAAGATTCCTAACATAAAAGATATTGTTAATTCGGCAACAGCATTTGCATTTTTGCCTTTTGCATTAGTAATTTTTATTCCATATTTTTTTGCATTTACTAAATCAATATTATCAACACCTATGCCAAATCGTGCAATTATTTTTAGTTTTTTTGCTATTTTATATATAGATTCATTCCAATCATCTAAGCCTGCTACAACGCCGTCTATTTCCGGCATTATTTCTTTAAGTTTCTCAAATGAAAAAAATGGCTTATCTGATTTATTTTCAATTAATTGGTAACCCTTTTTTATTAATAGACTTTTTGCTTCAATACATCTTTCTGAATAATATGTTGGAGTAATTAAAATTTTTCGGTGATCAGACATATATAATACTTCTCCTTTGCTAACAATGTTAACATTATCGTCATTAGGAAGATACTAGACCCATCAGTAAATGATTCTTCTTTATTCGCAAATCCAAATCTTTAATAATGCATTGCATAATGTTACAGAATATATAATTTCTGTTTTTACTTCATGGGCATCTTTAACCTTACCTGCCTATAAACTACTAATCTACTAAATACTCTGTTCAAGCCTATGATATTATTCCCTTAAGAGAATAATAAATAATAATACATTCTATAGTTAGACTAATTCAATAAATACCATTTTAATAAGAATAAGTTTTTTTAAATTCTTTTAATTTTCTAAAAAAATAATTATTTAAATATCTAATCCAAATAAACTTGGTAGCCACATAACAGTGATAGGTATATATGTAATAATAAGTAAAATAACAATACTTATTGCTATAAATGGTATTGTTTCTTTCACAATTTTTTCCATAGGCAAATCACTAATTACACATCCAGTAAAAAGCGCTGCCCCATATGGGGGAGTAATAAGACCTACCATTAAATTTAAAGTAGCTATCACTCCAAAATGAATAGGATGTATACCAAGTGTTTCAGCAAGAGGTAAAAGTACAGGAATTAGGATCAAAATAGCTGGTAAACTATCCATAAACATACCCCAAAAAAGAAGAAAAATATTTATCATCAGCATTATTCCATAAGGATTTTCAGTTATAGAAAACAATATATTATTAAGCTTTTGTGGAATATTTTCCACAGCAAGTATCCATCCAAAAACATTTGAAGCCGCCGCTAGCATAAGTATTGTAGCAGAAAGAATGCCAGCTCTTTTAATAATTTCAAGAACCAATTTTATTTTAATATTTTTCCCCTGATAAGCTATTATTAAAAAAAATCCATATAAAATCGCCACAGCAGAAGCTTCTGTGGGAGTGAATATTCCCCCAAGTATTCCTCCCAAAATTATTATTGGCATCAAAAGAAAAGGCAAGGTATTTATTAATAACTTAATTACTTCAATAAAGCCCAATTTTATGAGTACTTTGGGAAAATTTCTTTTTTTGGCAATTATAAATACAACTATGCATTGAGATACTCCTATTAAGATACCAGGAATAACTCCTCCAATTAATAATCCACCAATTGATGTTCCTGTGATAGCCCCTACTAATACTAATGGAATGCTAGGTGGAATTATAGGTCCTTGAATTGAAGAAGTTATCGTTACAGCCACACTAAATGGCTTGGCATACCCACCTTTTTCCATCATATCTATTTCAAGTGGGCCCAGTCCCCCAACATCAGCAAGTGCTGAACCAGAACATCCCCCAAATAACATACTTGTAACTATGTTTACATAGCCCAATCCACCATGAAAACGACCAACAAGCACATTGGTAAAATTTAAAAGTCTTTTTGCCGTACCAGAATAAACCATCAACTCTCCAGCAAGCATAAAAAATGGTATAGCCATCAGAATAAATGTATCAATTCCTGTAAACATACGGTGAACAATAAGATAAAGACTCCTGCCAGTCATTAATATATAAACTAAAGAACTTAAAAGCATACTGAATGCCACCGGAAATCCAAAAAACATTAAAAACATGAATATTGAAATCATTAGTAAAAGAGCAAGGCTCATATTAGTCTCTCCTAAAAATATTATTTTTAAGTAATCTTTCCCCGAAAATGTACTTTGCAATAATTTGATATATCATTAAAACAGCTCCAATCGGCAAAGCAAGATATACCCAAAAGAAAGAAATGCGCAAAGCAGGTGATTTCATTATTGCTTCATCAAGCGCCATCAAATATCCCTCTTTAAATATAATAATTAATATGCCTATAATTATGATATCTTTAAAAAAATTCCATAATTTTAAAAATTTCTTAGGAAACTTTTGGATTATAAAAAACAAAGAAGGGTGTTTTGCTTTTCTAAATGCTACAGCACTTCCTAACATCACCATATAAACCATTATATACCTTGCAAATTCTTCAGCCCAAAAAAAAGGACGATTAAAAGCATAGCGCAGAAAAGTACTAGTAATTACTACTAAAAACATGAGTATTTGTAATAATAATACTGATATTTCAATAAACTTGAGTAAATTTTTATCAAATTTTTCCATAATTTTACCTCCATCGCAAGTATTAATATGCCAGTTAAAAAGATTTATTCTATTGCTGATACCTATGGCTGTCATTTTAATATGAAATGAAAGCCATAGGTATCAATACTTTACTAAAAGATTCATAAAATTTATAGAATTAAAATCTACTTAACTTTATTTAAAAATTTATTTCTGCCTTTATCTCATCTTCTACTGCCTTAATAGCGGATAGATACTCTTCAACAAACTCAGCTCCAAGCTTCTCTCCCATCCATTCCTTTACATATGGTACTGCCTTATCTCTAAACATTGCCATTTCTTCCGGGGTTGGAGCATATACTTCCATTCCTTTTGATTTAAGCTCTTCAAGACCTGTACTATCCGCAAGTGCGCTAATTCCAATCATAGTGATCAGGGCATTTCTTTGTCCTTCAATTAAAGCTAATTTTAAATCATCTGGTAGAGATTGGAACCATTCTTCATTGACTATAGTAACATCAAGTCCTAAAACATGACCAGTTAAAGTAAGGTATTTTTGAACTTGATAAAATTTTTGATTAATAATATTAGTAAATGGATTTTCTTGTCCGTCAACTACTTTACTCTGCAAGCTTGTATACAATTCCATGTAAGAAATAGGAGTAGGATTTGCACCCAATGATTCCATTAATTTCATATGCGGGACTATTTCCATAGTTCTTATTTTCAATCCCTTCATGTCGTCGGGAGAATGTATAGGTCTAACGTTATTAGTAAGTTGTCTATATCCAAAAGGTGCCAGCTTTAAAATCCTAATACCCGTTTTTTCTAAACATTCTTCAATTAGCTTTTTAGTAAATGGATTATTAGTATCAAATAATCTTCTAGCAACCTCCATAGAAGAAAATGCAAAAGGCATATCAAGTATATTTAGTTTTTCAAAATACAAAGATGCCAGCACACCCGCAGCTCCAGATGCAGCTTCAATTGTACCTTTTCTTACTTGCTCAAATGATGATCTTGCATCACCTAATTGTCCACCTGGATATATTTCGACTTTTAATTTTCCACCGGACAATCTTTCCACCTCTGTTTTTAACACTGAAGCATATGCGCCTCCATGAGTTGTAGGATCTGCTAAATCTTCATAACTAAATTTCATTACATATTGGGTTTCTGCAGCAGCAATACCAATGAAAAGCCATCCTACTACTAAAATAATTAACATAGTAAAGCCAATTTTTTTCATTTTATTTTCTCCTTATTTAATTTATAATTTTATTTTTCTTCCTACTGCCTACTATACATACTTAGATTAATTTAATTATATTTTAATCTCTTTTATACACCTCCTTTTTTTGATATATTACATGTTTTTAGAAAACTCTGAAACCCTTATTTCAAAAGGCTTTCCAGAGTATATGTTTTAATTTTAACTATTTCAATTTTCCATTTTTATAATTTCCATACTTCTTAACTGCATCGTTTAAAGCAACCAGGTTTTCTCTTTTGGCTATCCTGGGGATTACACAACCGGAGCTTAAAATATATCTGCCTTTCCTACCAGCCTCTTGCATGCATTGTCTGGCTTCTTCCATTACTTCTTCGGGTTCACGCTGAATAAAAGACATTGTGTTAATTCCCCCCATTAAAGAAACCTGTTCTCCTGCTTTTTCACGTACCTCCCCTGGCGTAAAATAACCAAGAGGATCTAAAGGCCCAATGCAATCCAGTCCGGTTTTAATTAAATCATCGACAATTGGTAGGATATTCCCGCAAATATGACAATAAATTTTAGATTCAGGGCAATAATTATGTAATTCGGAGCAAACTTCTTTCATATGGGGAAAAATATACTCTCGCCAGAATTCAGGAGAAATAACCGACATATTTGCTACTGAATCATTAAGCCTTAACACATTTAATCCTATATCAATATTAAATTTACCCCTTTCAACAGCAATTGCTACTCCTTTTTCCATAGTTGCATGTACCAGGGAAGGATTGTCAACCAAATCAAACAACGCCTTTTCATATCCACATAAATCCACATAAAATGCCAGAGTTGCCGAATTGCAATCCCCAATGAGAAAAATCTTATCTCCTATGCTGTTTAAAATTTTTTTCTGTCTTTTTGCACAGTCAGTATCATGGTAAAATTTTTTATCTGGAACAGCTAAAGATTTTACATCTTTCATGTTTCTTATTAGTGGCTCAGGAGTTTTCCAAAAATGCTGATGAGCCACATGATAAGGATTAGTCAAATCGATACTGTTGTTGTCATAAAGCTGGGTAACCAGGCCTCCCATCATATCAATTTCCCCTAAATGTTTAGCATGCTCACCTATTTCAATGACCTTTTCTTCTTCTACTATTACTTTTCTTTGGGGAAAGTGAAATTGACGTGCGCCGTCCGCCTTAATTGAAATCGCTGCATCGGCAATGACTTTTAAAGCTAAATAAGGCTCTTGTATTATTTCCAATAATGATACGTCCATTAAATTAGCAGCTAAATCAACCCAAATCTTAGGAATGGAAGGAACACGATCGGGAACTTCTCCGGATATTGCTTTTAATATTCTCTCTTTTGGTTTCAAAGACTACCTCAAATTTATCCCATACTTCTTGGTAAAAACAGTACTATCTCCGGCACATAAGTAATTAATAGGAGCACTAGAATAAGGACCAACAGCATGGGCAATATTTCTTTTATTACAGTAAGTAGTGGAGTTCCTGAAATACCAGAAGTAATAAATAAAAGCATACCAAACGGTGGTGTTGAAAGGCCAATCATCATATTCAAGACAACCACTACTCCAAAATGAATCAAATTAATGCCTAAACTATTAATTAAAGGTAAAACCATTGGAATAAAAACCAGGGTAATAGCCATTGTATCAATAACCATTCCCAGAACAAGGAAAATAATGTTAATAATTAACAATAATAAATATTTATTGGTCGTAATTCCCAATAGGAGATTGGCAAACATTGCTGGAATCTTTTCAATAGAAATAATATAAGAAAAAGAAAAGGCAGCTCCTACAATTAGCGTTAATTTACCGGTAGTTGTTGCCGTATCAATAATTATTTTTTTTAGCTCTTCCCATCCTAAAGCTTTATAAAAAGTAAAAGACACGACCAAAGCATAAAAACCTGCCAGGGCACCTGCTTCTGTCGGAGTTACAATGCCCGTATAAATACCACCAATAAGAATCACAGGAGTTAATAAGGCAGGAATAGCATTAAAGGTAATCTTCAAAAATTCATTCCAATTGTAGCTCCCTCCTCTCGGGAACCCTCTTTTACCAGCAATAATGGCAATATAAATCATCAATGCTATGCCAACTAATATTCCTGGAACCATACCTCCAATAAATAACTTTCCTATAGAGGCTCCTGAAAGCATTGCATAAAAAACCATTGGAATACTAGGAGGGAAAATCGGTCCTATCGTAGCTGAAGCTGCGGTAATAGCACAGCTAAATCCATCGCTATAGCCATGTCTCCTCATAGCCTCAATTTCCATTAGACCTAAACCGGAGGCATCTGCAATTGCTGAACCGGTCATTCCGGAAAATATAATTGACGCAACTACATTAACATGGCCCAAACCACCGCGCCAACGACCAACAACGGCATCAGCAAAATTAAATATACGGTTTGTTATTTCTCCGCTATTCATGACATTTGCTGCAAAAACAAAGAGAGGAACCGCAATAAGTACAAACTTTACATCTAATTGTGTTAAAAATTGTGTGGCTACCATTTGTAAACCAGTTGCCGGTCCGGGTGCCAAAAGGCAATAAAATATTGAACTCATCATCATACCCAATGCAATAGGCATGCCTATTATGAAGGTTATGACAAAACATAAAAGAAAAACAAATAACGGAAGCTCCATCTTAAAACTCCCCCTTACTATAACGAGTTATATCAACATATATATCATATATAAATCTTCCGATCATAATTACCATAAATACTAAAAATGGGGAATAAGCATAATTCATTGGTATTTTTAGAACGTTCGTTTTTTTAAATGACATGAACATTATCCAGCGATAAGTAGGAATAAAGGCAATAACAAATGAAGTTAATAGCATAATATTTCCAACTACTCTCATCCACCATTTAGATTTAGGACTGGCACTATCATAAATCATAGTAAACCTAACATGTTCATTTCTTCTATGGGCATAACATGCCCCAAATAAAGTTGTCCAAATAAACATTAGAAGAGTAAATTCTAAAGGCCAGGTTAAGGGAACTAAAAAATATCGGTAGAATATCTGTAGCATAAAAACAATAAATAATAGACAGAAAGTTAATGCCGGAATATATATCTCAGTAAGATCTAACATAAAACTACCTGCAATTTTCCACCAGGGCTTTTTCTCCAAAATATCATCACCTCTTTGCAGGATGAACCCGTCATTTATTTATACTTTAAAAATAAATGACGGGTTCATCCTTTTAGTCATATTTTCTTAATAAACAAATTAACTATAACTTGCCTAATTGGGGTTAGCTGCCTGAATTCTTTCATAAAGTTCCATATCCCAATCTTGAGAAATCTCTTCGCTCTCGTTCAGATAAGACCACTGAGCATATTCAGCAAAAGCTTCTTTATCGGGGTCTTCAATGACTATCATTCCTTCATCTTTAAAGAATTGAACCAGTTCAGCTTCAGCTTTTAAATTTGTCTCAGCACAAAATTCTCTTGCCTTATCTATAGCCTTACGAATAACCAATTGATCAAGCTCACTTAATGATTGCCATCTTGCTTCATTGATTGTAGGCCATACTGTGTTAACTACATGATCAGTTAAGACAATATATTTGGTCACTTCATAGAACTTGGCATTATAATTAGTTGGTAGCGGATTATCCTGTCCTTCAATTGCACCTGTCCTGAGTCCCATATATACCTCTCCAAAGCTCATAGGAGTAGGATTCCCACCAAGGGCTTTACCTAAAGCAATCCAGGCCGGGCTAGCCGGTGTTCTTAATTTAACACCTTCCATGTCTTGAGGTGTTCTAACCGGTCCTGCTTTTTCTACCAGATTAAGCTGTCTGGTACCCAAATAAAATGCAGCCAAAGGTCTTACTCCTGTTTTTTGGGCAACATCTTCAAAAATTTCTTTCCCGATTTCACCATTTAACACACGGTCCATGTGATCAAAACCTGAAAAAGTATAGACTGCTCCAACCATAGAAAGGTAAGGAACAAATTCAGCAAGCCAGTTATCACTGAAATAGGCCATATCCAATGTACCCTCTCTACAAGCTGCTAACTCCGCTTCCTGGGTATATATTTCTCCTCCGACATAAAGGTCAACAGTTATTTTGCCATCAGAGAGCTTTTCCACTTCCTCTTTAAAGACAGTCATTGCTTTGGTATGTGCATCCTCAGGAACACTTACGGATGACCATGTTAAATTAATCTCTGCAGCAAATCCTCCAATACAGCTTACTGCTATAAAAGCTACTGCTAAAAATATTATTGATAATTTTTTAAACATTAATATAGATACCTCCTTGTTTAGTTTTTTAATTTCTATAATTCTATACAAAATAAAAAGTAATTTTATGAAGGGTATTTTATATGCATAACCTCCTTTCTATTCTGGATTTTGTGCCACTACTTTATGTATTTTCTGAAGTTGTATTAATTATACCTGTTAATAATGTCTCCTTTCAACATATATTTATATTTAGATTAATTATTTTATTATTTAGTATATTGTTAGCCTGCTTATCCAGCATTTTTATCTTGTATGATAAACTGATTTATGGGTAATCACGCCATATATCTAATATTTCTTGACTGGAATAATCGGGAAACATTGATTCATCAAAATGCAATAACATGCCTTTTGTTCCGTCTTCTGTCTTCCCCTTTATCCTTTTGATATATTCATAAATATTTTCTTTTTCCTTTTTTGGCCAGATGCCAAAGTAAACCTTTTTATATTCTAAAAATTTATCCATACTTTTGGTAAAATTATAACTTTCAGGATTACCTAAATTAATGGCACGAACCTCTTTCATGTTGAGATAAGCTTCCAACAGGTATTCATGTTTTCCACAATAATGAATAAATCCTCCTCCAAAAGATTTTAATGCTGCACAATCATATGGAATAACAAATTCTTCTATATGCTCCGGAGAAAGCAATGTAGCGCTGTCCTCAGAAATACGAGTACCTCCATTAGACATAAATATTCCTCTTGCCAGCGCATGCCCATGATAACAACTATTCATTGGTTCATTAATAATCTTTTTTAATCTTTTAGTTACCTCAATATACACTTTTGTTGAAAAATCCAGCAAATCATGGACCAGTTCAGGTTCATCATAAATTGCTAAAAATATTTCCTGACCAAGAATAGCATGGGCAATATCAAAAGGACCTTGTGTATCCGGCAAATAAACATGTATCCAGGAAGGAACGGTCTCCTGAAAGTATTGCATATACTCTTTAGCTCTTTGCATCATAGGATTATAATCCAAATCAGGAAAAGATAATTTTTTAATCTCATTTTTGGACAAATGAGAAGTTAGCCAGGCAAAAGTATTTGTTGGAACCTTATAAGACAATCCTAATATTGCGGGAATAAAAATAGTCCCAAAATTAGGGCGGAGACAAACAACCGAATCATGGATATTTTTTGCACTATCCAGTATTTCCTCTAAATGGGCATATAACATTTTTTCTTTATCATAAAACTGCTCATTCATATTATAGGTCCATCCTGGTACAGTCTGATGGCGTGGTTTCCAGAAAATAAGAGGAAGTGTATTAACTTTGCCCCCTTTCAGGACTTGACTAATCTTCTTCTCTCCATCGGGATTGATATTTTTGCTACATTCGATTTTGTCTAATATTTGTCTAATTTGAACAGACATATATTAACAACCTTTATTATTAATTATTATTAGTAAATCATATACATCAAGTAATTAAAAATAAGGTTTATTCAATAAACCAAGTTCTTCAATTTCATTTTTTACTTTTTCTTCCAGCTGTTGTGAAACCGGAAGCAGAGGTCGCCTGGGTTTACCTATGTCAATTCCTCTGAATTTAAGGCAACTGTACATCATAGAAATTTGATGCCCCTGGGAAAGTATATCAATCAGTTTAAGTATCTTATTCTGTATTTCAATAGATTTTTTTGTATTTCCCTGTTGGAAGGAACGATACAGAGCTACATTTAATTCGGGAAAAGCATTAACTGTGCCACTGGTAAATCCTTTTACACCCATGTTCAATGCTGGTAAAGCCATTTTCTCAGTTCCCATCAACAAATTAAAACCAGGAGGGCTAACCCTTAAAAAATTACAATGAAGCTGAAAATCTTCACCGGCATCTTTCATTCCCTGATAACCTAAATCAATTAATTTTTCAAACAAACGAACAGAAATAAGATTTCCTGTCCATAGATTATTATATGCATAGACAGGTATATTTACAGCATCCTTAATTGCTTTAAAATGCATATACATTGCTTCTTCATCAGAGGGAATATAAAAGGGAGGAATACTGGCAATAGCATCAACTCCCAATGATTGGGCATGCTGAGCTAAATTTACAGTACTCTGAGTATCTGCAGCTCCTACTTGGGCAATAATTGGGACCCGGTGGTGATTTATCTTAACAGTAAATTCCAGTACTTTTTTTCTCTCTTCTGGTTTCATTAAGGGGCCTAAACTCACCGATCCACAGGGGAAAAACCCATCCACTCCTTTATCTATAAGAAATTCAATCAGGTTATCCAAAGCAGAATACTCTATTTTCTCATTTTGGTCAAAGGGTGTGAATAAAACAGGAATAACACCTTCAATATTTTTTGACATGTTTTTAACTCCCACTTAACTGATAATATTTAATTTCTCTAGCATGGCTTTTACTTTGGTTTTTTCTTCTTCTGTTGCCGGCATAAGTGGTAAACGCGGAATACCTGCATTATAGCCAACCATATTAATAGCTGCCTTTAATATTGCAACAGGGTTAGAACGATTATTCTGGCCAAATGATCTATATAGAGGCAACAACGATTGTTGGGTTTTTGCAACTTCAGATACGTTTCCTTTAACAAAGTTATTAATCATATTTCTCATACGCTTACCTATAATATGAGAAGCACCACTAATAACGCCTCCTATCCTTTCTTCTCCTCCCTGCGCAAAAGCCTCTATAATCATACTATCATCACCGCAATATATTATAAAATCTTCTGGTGTAACATTAATATACTCAGTCATCTGCTTAGGATTAAGCTCTGCCTCTTCTTTAATGGCAACAATATTCTCAATTTCTGATAATTTAGCAACGGTTTCCGGATTAAGATTTACTCCGGTAAAAATCGGAATATTATATAAAGTGATGTACATATCTGTAGCCTTGGCAACGTTTTTAAAATGATTAAATATTTCTGATTGGTTGGGCTTGGTATAATAAGGACTGGCTATCATCACTGTATCATAACCTATTTTTTCTACAGTCTGGGTTAATTGAATTGTTTCAACAGTTGAAATACAAGCTGTTCCGGCAATTAAAGGTATCTTAGAGCCAACTGCATTTTTTATAGTTTTGAATAATTTTACCCTTTCTTCAAAGTTCATGGAGAAAAATTCTCCTGTAGTCCCAGAAATAATTATAGTATCTGCAAGGTTTTCTTTAACTAATTTTTCAGCGAGCTGAACTGCTGCCTCATAATCAACACTCTGGTCCTCCTTAAAAGGTGTAACCATGGGTACCAATATCTTCCCGTACTTTTCTTTATCGAACATTTACTATTTCCTCCTGAATTTATTTTATTGTTGCTCATATATTTATTTAACCAGGATACCCCATTTTTTGAGATATCATATTACAGCACTTGATTACTTTATCTTTTATTAGATTTATTCTTTTATCTTTAATTCTAAAAGCTGGGCCTGATACGCTAAGAGAAGCGATCACCTTGCCATGATAATCCCTGATTGGTGCGGCAATACAACGAACTCCCAATTCGTGCTCCATATTGTCTACCGCATAGCCTTTTTTTCGTATTTCTGTCAGTACATCCTGTAATTTATTAAAATCTACAATCGTATTCTCGGTAAATCTCTTTAATCCTTTTTTCTGAATAACTTTTTCTATTTCCTCTTTATCAAGAAAAGCCATTATTGCTTTTCCGACTCCGGTACAATGCAGTGGCGCTCTTTTTCCAATAACAATCTGATGATGTAAACTCTGATGGGATTTCTCCTGTTCTACAGATATTACATCCCCATCTGATAATATTCCCATATGAACAGTTTCATTAAACTCTTGAGAAATTTCTTCTAAATAGGGATGGGCAATCTTTCTTAAGTCTATATCCCCAAAAACAATGCTTCCCAGCTCAAAAAACTTAATGGATAAACGATACTTACCATTACTGGGATTTTGCACTACAAATCCCCTATTTAAAAGCGTAAAAAAAGTATTATGAATACAACTCTTATAGAGATTTAATTCTTTGCTGATTTCACTTATTCCCCATTCAGGTTTTTCGGGGCTAAACAATTGTAGCATTTGCAGGGTTCTATCAATTGAATTTATTATCTTACCTTTCATAACAATACCTTTTTAATCTAATGATTGATTCATAAAATATTTTGTTGATATAATTCATGTGAAAAGTATGTGTTTTTATAGTTTCTATTTATTATCACTAAATATAGAGCGATTATTTACTTAATTTTTAAAATATGGTAATATTAAAATAATTGAACGCTGTTCTATTATTTTAATTTATATATTTGAAAATGTCAAATATATTTGATATCTTATGACCAATCAAAATAATTATAAATTCATTAAGATAAACCTGGAATATAGGAATAAAAATCCAATTTAGTAAGGAAAAAATAAAATGGACTGTATCCTTTCTATAGATTTAGGTACCAGTATGATTAAAACGGCTTTGATTAATTTATCCGGGAAAGTAATAGACAAAATTGAAAAACCGGTTATTTCTCAATCCCCTTCACCTTACCAGGTTGAGCAAAACCCTAATCAATGGTGGAGTATTGTACAACATGAAATTATATCACTGCTAAAAAGAAATAATCTCTCATCAAAAAAAAGTCAAAGATACATAAAAGCAATAGCCTGTTGTGGACACAGTCCAAGCATGGTATTAGTTGACAATAAGGGCAATCCTTTGCGTCCGGCAATTATCTGGCAGGATAGACGTGCCATTAAAGAAGCAAAATTTATTGAAAATAAAATAAAAGAAAAAAATTTAAAGGTAAATTTACCCTCTCCTCTAACTCCGCATTCGCGTTTACCGAAAGTTCTCTGGTTACTAAAAAATGAACCTGATATTATAAAAAGGACATTTTTTTTACTGGAACCAAAAGACTATATTAATTATAAATTAACAGGTGTTTGTAAAACCAGTTTATGGAGCAGCAGAGAATTTCGTGACATTCAAACCGGGGAATTAAACAATTCCATTCTAAATATTTTAAAAATACCTGATTATTTTATCCCGGAAGCTGTCTCCAGTGAAAAAATAATAGGAACAACTCAAGCTGATATTCATCAAGACTCAGGATTAAAAGAAGGAATTCCAGTCATTGCCGGTGAGATGGACTCAATTAGCAGTATTATCGGAACTGGTATATCTGGCTCTTACCCAGGATTCAATATCAGCGGGACATCCGATATTATTGGAATTAGCATACCAAAAGAGAATTTAGCCAGCATGAAAAATTCTTCTTTTTACCGTTATCCTTTTTTTGCTGATACCTGCCTTTTATTTGGTGTTACCCAGAGTACAGGTCAATCTGTTGTTTGGTTTAATAAAATACTTCAAAAAAAAACTAATTCTATTCCTACTAAAGACATAATTGATAATAATAATCCCCTATTTTTTCTTCCTTTTCTGGAAGGGGCCAGAACACCGCACTGGGATCCAGATGCTAGAGGGGTATTATTTGGATTGAATTCCAAGCATAGCTTAAAAGATATACGTAACGCAATCTACCTGGGTATAGTTTTTAATCTTTTTGAAAATTTACAATTACTTCTAAATAATCATCAATTAGAAATGAGAAAATTTGCAATAAAAGTCTCCGGTGGCGGTGCTAATAATCATTTGTTGAACCAGATCAAAGCAGATGTTTTAGGTCAAACTATAATACAAACAAGTGTAAAAGAAAGCGGGCTTTTAGGTAATGCAATTTTAGCAACTTTAGGTTTGTCTGTCTATAAATATAAAGAAGCTATTGATAAAATGGTCCATATAGAAAATACTTATTACCCGGAGCAAGGCAGACAACAATTTTATCAATCGCAGCTATATCCAATATATAAAAGTTTGTATTTAACAAATAAAATAAATTTTAAACTTATATCCAGCATTAAAAATATTAATATTTGAGGTGAGCAACTAATGAAAGCGGCTGTTTTGTATGGTAAAGAGAAAATGAAAATAACGGAGACAAATAATCCGTCTGATAATTATCCTATAATCATTCGAATTAAGGCTTGTGGGGTTTGCATATCTGATATTAAATCCTATAAAAACGGGGGAAGTCATTATATAAAACCTCCTGCAATTTTAGGACATGAATATGTAGGAATTATTGAAGATATTCCTTCAGAAGTAAAAGATTACCAAAAAGGCGACCCGGTTGCAGTGATTCATGCAATTAATTGTGGTTACTGTTCTTACTGTCAGCATGGCGCTTTTGAATTATGCGAAAATAAGCAACGGGCATCTAATGGTGGTTTTTCTGAACTTGTTGGATTAAAACTTAATCAATATGCTTTAGCTTTATTAAAACTACCAGATTCTCTATCATGGGAAGAAAGCACTTTTCTGGAACCATTGGCTTGTTGTATAGCTTCCCTGGAAAAATGTAATATCGGATTTGGTGATACTGTTGTTATTATAGGAGCGGGAGTCATGGGCCAACTCCTGCAGCAATTATGCTTGTTAAGAGGAGTTGCTAATATATTAGTTAGTGAAATTGTTCCTTTTCGTAGAAGTATTGCTGAAAAAATGGGTGCTATTGTTATGGAACCAACAAAAGAAGATATATTTAAGACAGTCAAAAAATATACTGATAATCGTGGAGCAGATTTATTAATTAATACATTTTTTAATCAGGATTTAATTAATGAAGGTTTAAATATTATTAAAAAACAGGGTTCTATCTTGCTTTTTGCCAGTGCTCCTGAAAATAACAAAACCCTTACGGTTAACTCAGATTGTATTCATTATCAGCAAAAAAATATTTTGGGCACCTCAGCCTATCAACCTGTTCATTTTAGAAAAGCTCTTGCTTTATTAAAAGAAAAAAGGGTTAAAGTAAAGCCACTGATTACCAAAATACACACTTTAGATGAAATAAATAAAGCTTTTTTGGAATACAGCCAACCGAACAATTTGAAAATAATAATTAAAATGTGAGGTAAGTATGAAACCAAATGTTTTCCTGGTTAATACCAGCAGAGGTTCCATAATAAATCAATCTGACCTTTATGATGCTTTAGCAAATGGTAAATTATCTGGTATCGCATTAGATGTTATGGAAAAAGAACCACCAGAAAAAAAAGACATATTAAAAATGGACAATGTTGTCTATACTCCTCATGTATCATGGCATTCAGAAGAATCTGAGATAACACTACGCAAACGGGCAGCTCAAGAAGTCTTGAGAGTATTAATGGGAGGACAGCCGATAAATCTAATCAACAAAGAGATTCTGTCTAACTTACAAAAATATTAAACTTTTTTATCTGGGATAATAGGCTTATCGGTTATTTTGCCATAGTCATAAACAATAATAAACATCATAAAAAGCCTTAGGGTAATTGGTCTTGCAAATTTATAATTTATTTCTACTATGGCTATGGCCATTTGAAATTAATTGTATTGTAGATATATAATTATTCAAGATAATGTTCAATATTACTAAGCCGTAAAAATAATTTTTATAATCAAAATAAATCATAAAGGAGAATTATAGTATGAATTTTCAAAACAGACTAATCGGTTCTCTTCCAAAAGTTGGAATCAGGCCAATCATCGATGGCAGAAGAATGGGAGTACGTGAATCACTGGAAGAACAAACTATGGACATGGCACAAAGGGCAGCTAAATTAATAAGCTCAAACCTACGCCATCCCAATGGCTTGCCTGTTGAATGTGTTATTGCTGATACAACTATAGGTGGATTTGCCGAAGCGGCAAAATGTGCTGATAAATTTTCCAGGGATAATGTAGGTGTATCTCTTAGCGTTACTCCCTGCTGGTGTTATGGAATGGAAACCATTGATATGGACCCTTATTTACCTAAAGCAATATGGGGATTTAATGGGACTGAAAGACCGGGAGCAGTTTACCTTGCTGCTGCGCTGGCAGGGCATGATCAATTAGGATTACCTGCTTTTGGAATATACGGAAGAAACGTAAGAGATTTAGATGATACAAAAATACCTGATGATGTCAAGGAAAAAATATTTCAATTTGTAAAAGCTGGTTTAGCGGTAGCCCATATGAAAGGAAAATCATATCTTGCTTTAGGAGGGGTATCTATGGGAATTGCTGGTTCAGCAGTAAGTCCCGGATTTTTCAAAGATTATCTGGGTATGCGAACTGAATTTGTAGATATGTCAGAATTTATTCGCAGAATAGAAGAAGAGATATTCGACAAAGAAGAATATGAAAAAGCTCTTAAATGGGTTAGGCAGAACTGCCTGGAAGGAAAAGACAGAAATAAAGATAGCATAAAACATTCCCGTGAACAAAAAGACAAAGAATGGGAAACAGTAATTAAAATGACTTTAATCGCCAGAGATTTGATGATTGGGAATAAAAGACTGGCAAAAATGGGTTATCAAGAAGAAGCAGAAGGCCATAATGCCATTGCGGCAGGTTTCCAGGGACAAAGACAATGGACAGACCATTTCCCTGATGGTGATTTTATGGAAACAATTCTAAATACTTCCTTTGATTGGAATGGAGTAAGGGAACCATTTATCTTTGCTACCGAAAATGATTGCTTGAATGGCATATCAATGTTATTTAATCACTTATTAACCAATCGGGCACAAATGTTTTCAGATATTCGTACCTTCTGGAGCCCTGAATCAGTAAAAAGAGTTACGGGTAAAAAACTGGAAGGTTTAGCAGAAAAAGGAATTATTCACCTGATAAATTCAGGTTCAACTACCCTCGATGCAACAGGTCAACAGAAAGAAAACGGTAAACCTGTAATGAAGCCATTTTGGGAAATTACCGAACAGGATGTTCAGGCTTGCCTGGACAATACCCGGTGGAGCCCTGCAAACCTTGAATATATGCGTGGAGGTGGGTTCTCTTCAACTTTCTGGACATATGGCGAAATGCCGGTAACAATGTCCAGAATCAATTTAATTAAAGGCCTGGGACCTGTATTGCAGATCGCCGAAGGCCATACAGTGGAATTACCTTATGAAATAAGTTTTACATTAACTGAACGCACTGACCCTGCATGGCCAACTACCTGGTTTACACCAAGAATAACCGGCAAAGGAGCGTTTCGAGATGTATATTCCGTAATGAATTTTTGGGGGGCAAATCATGGGGCAATAAGTTATGGTCATATTGGAAAAGATTTAATAACACTGGCTTCTTTGTTAAGAATTCCTGTTGCTATGCATAATATTGAGGATAAAGATATTTTTAGACCAAAAGCCTGGAGCGCATTTGGAACAAAAGATTATGAAGGTGCAGATTTCAGGGCATGTAAAAATTTTGGTCCACTGTACAAATAACTATCTTTTATCTTACAGGCTAACTTTAAATGAGTGTAGTAGATTGCTTAATTGGTAGTTGGTCGTTGGTTATAAAACTGTATATCGTATTGCGTATATTGTATAACATAATAACAAATTAAAATTAAATAAATTCAGTGACAAAAAATGTTTTTAGTTATCAGTTTTCAGTTCTCAATTTTAAATAAACGTAAGCTTATGTTTTTGCAATGATGGAATGTTTCAATATTGGAATAATGGGTTAATTTAATAAATTCCAGATCTCTTTTTTATATTTTATTTCTTTACCATCCTTGCATTTTTCCAGTATTCCAATGTTGCAATTTCTTAAGTATAAGTGGATGAGATTGCCGCGCAGGCAAAAGCCTGCTCGCAATGACAAAGAAACGTCAGACTGTGTGTAAATTCATTCTGGAAATTACGCGTCTCCACTTACGCCAAGTATTAACTTAATTATTGGGAATAGTCATATATAAATTAGGTAAAAATAATATTACCCTCCACTTTAACACTATATTTCGCATAGAAGGCGACTTTTCACACAACCTGACGTGTTTGCAATTACAGAAAAAGTATACCGTATTCCGTATAATGTATAACGTTCACCCCCCACCTTCATCCTCGCCCCTCAAGGGGGAGGAAATAAGAAAAGACTAATTCTCAAATCAAAGGTGAGGAAATGAGATGGGTTAATTCTTACCTTAAGGGGGAGGATATAAATCATTTCTCAATGACGAAAAAGGGAAATAGTCCATCAGGCTTAATTAGACTTATATGCATGAATATATTAGAATTATAGTAAAATAAACCAGGTACTAAATACTAACGGCCAAATACTAAAATGTTTGCTATGGTAAATATTGATGAAAAAATTCAGGATTACATCTGAATATTGTTTGTATTCCGGTATACTGCTGGTTTCCCTGTCAATCCTGATTTATGAGCTGACCCTGACCAGGGTGTTTTCCATTATCCAGTGGAATTATTTGGCTTTTATGATTATCAGTATTGCTTTTTTGGGTTATGGTGCCAGTGGCACTTTTTTAACTATTCATCCTGGTCTTACCCGGAAAGGTACAGTAGGTAATCTTTCAGATTTGCTTTCGCGGTTTTCTTTGTTATACGGGTTGAGTATTTTGCTGTCAATTTTTCTTATTACCAGAATACCTTTTGACTTGTACCGCTTGAATGTAGATAGATATCAGTGGCTTTATCTGATTATTTATTACCTGGCGGTAGCCCTGCCCTTCTTTTTTGCGGGAATCTGCATTTCCCTGGCTATATCCCGTCTGCCTGCCAGGGTCAGTAAGCTTTACTTTTTTGACCTGTTCGGGGCTTCCCTGGGCTGTCTGGCATTTTTATTTTTTACTACTCAAATAAAAATTATCAACCTGGTGATGTTACTGGCTATTATTGGATTCGGGTCTTCTTTTTTATTTTCTATTGCTCAAGAAAAAAGAATTTTTTCAATAATACCACTGTGTTTAATAGCAGTTCTAATAATCATTAATGTTTCATCATACTCTATTATTACACTTCCGGTTAACCCTTATAAGGAATTATTTACTTTTTTAAGGTATCCTGATACCAAAATTTTATTTGAAGATGAAAACAGTTTTTCACAGATTAAGGTAGTAGAAGGCTCTGCTGTAAAATATGCCCCTGGTTTGAGCTTGAATTTTAATGAGAGAATTCCGGAACAAATGGCTATCCTCACCGACGATACAGGATTAAGCGCTATCACCAAATTTGATGGAACCAGGGAATCCATTCGGTTTACCGATTATATGTCTACTGCTCTAGGGTTTCACCTGAGTGAAAGCCGGGAACGGGTACTGGTGATTGGGGCCGGGGGAGGATTAGATATCTTAAGTGCCCTTTATCATGATAGTAAAGAGATTGAAGCAGTTGAATTAAATCCTATTATGATTGATTTGATGCAAGAACGCTATGATGATTATTCGGGGCAACTTTTTAATAGGCCGGAGGTAACAATACTGCAGGGCGAGGGAAGAAGTGTTCTGAAAAACATTGACCATGATTTTGATTTAATCCAGTTATCACTTATTGGTTCTGCTGGTACTTCATCCGGTGGTTTCCACAGTATCCAGGAAAATTATCTCTATACAGTAGAAGGAATGATTGATTTTTTCGAACATCTCTCTGCTGACGGTATTATCTGTATCACCCGCTGGTTGCTTTTCCCTCCCAGGGAATCTGTAAAATTAATGGCAATTGCCCTGGAAGCATTGGAAAAGAAAGGTATAGAAAATCCGGAAAATCACCTGGCAATGATTCGTACCTGGGGAACTACCACTTTTATTTGCAGTAAGAAACCTATTGATGAAGAAATGGCTGCTATTATTGAATCTTTCTGCCAGGAAAGAAGCTTTGACCCGGTATATTTTCCGGGCATCAGCCTGAGCCAGGTAAATCAAAATCACAAGCTGGAAAGGCCTTATTATTATGAGGCAATTTCTGATTTACTCACCCGCTTTCAAGAAGGACAGGTGGCTGATTATTACCAGGATTATTTTTTTAATATTACTCCGGCTACCGATAACCGGCCTTTTTTCTTTTATTTTCTGAAATGGAGCAATATCCCGACAATTATCAGGGATACCAGCCATTGGCAGCCGATGATTGAATGGGGTAATCTCATTGTCTTTGCCACTTTGGTGCAGGGGATTATCTTTAGTTTCTTTTTTATATTTTTACCATTATTTATCAAAAGAATTTCCCCCGGCAAGGGCTGGTATTTTCCGATACTCTATTTTGCCTCATTAGGATTAGGTTACATGCTGATTGAAATTTCCTTTATTCAGAAATTTATTCTTTATCTTACCAATCCTACCTATGCCTCTGCAGCTATTATCTTTTCTTTTCTGTTTTTCTCGGGATTGGGTAGCAGGTATTCTCAACGATTTGGCGGAAAAGAAATATTCTATTTAAAGAGGATTATACCGGCTATCTGCACATTATTAGTAATCTATCTTTGGATAATACCTATTATTTTCCGGAATACCATGGCTTTTACCATTCCAGTTAGATTTGTCCTGACCTCTGCTTTAATTGCACCATTAGCTTTTTTGATGGGGATGCCTTTCCCGCTGGGAATCGGTATTATAGCAAACAGAAAAGAAAATATGATACCATGGGCCTGGGCTACTAATAATTTTTGCTCTATCCTGGCTTCGGTTTCCGCGGTTATCATTGCCCTATCTTTTGGTTTTCAGGCAGTTGGCTATTTAGCTGCGTTTATTTATCTGGGAGGATTGCTTGGAATTGTGCGGGCGGGGAAAAGTTAGTAGTTTATAGTTTTTAGTTGTTTGTTTTTAGTTTAAAATACAAATAATAATAAAAATATGAAATATTTAAATTTAATAATTGTAATATTTTTTGTTGCCTTTCTATCATTACTCGTTCCGGCAAATGCTTTTAACGAAGCCGGGGATGCGGTTTCGATTGTCTCAGGGGTGGTACCTCACCATTTACTGGCAAAAGAAATTATGATAGATTTCTTTCAATCTGTCGCAGAACAGGAACAGTATCCTGAGACGATTATTCTTTTAAGTCCGGATCATTTTAATTGCTCAGCTGTCAAAAAAGAGAATTCCTTTATCAGTGTTGGCTGGGAGGAAGGATCTGCTGAACTGGCAGGAATACCTGTAGATATTGAGTTATTGAAAAAACTGGCAATTAATAATAATATAGCTCTGGACCGAAGCGCGGTGCTTGCAGAGTTTGGAATAGCTAATTTACTGCCTTTTATTAAAAAATATTTACCGGGGACAAAAATAATTCCTGTTCTTATACCGGAGAATGTCTCACGGAAACAACTTAATCATCTGACATCAACAATTAATATGTTTACTCCTGCTAACACTTTACTTGTTGCCAGTGTTGATTTTTCCCATTACCTTCCAGCAGAAGCAGCGAAATTTCATGACATCAAAAGTATTAGGGTGTTGTTAAATTTTGAGGAGGAAGAATTTGAAAATATAGAGGTAGACAGCTGGCAATCCCTGTATGCAGTAAGGCTCTTTGCCAAATTAAGGGGTTGTGAACACCCCATGGTTATTGCCCATAAAAATTCTATTGATTTTTTGCCATACGACTTAGATTCTACCACATCTTACTTTTGTGTTGTCTTCCAAGATGGAAGCCCTGAAAATAATTTACAGGTTGAGACAATTCTGCTGGCAGGAGACATAATGCTGGGACGAGGTGTCGAAAAATTAATGAAGGAAAAAAGCGTTTATTATCCCTTTCAGGAAATAGTGCAGCTTTTAAGGGGCATTGATATCGTTTTTGCCAACCTGGAGGGACCTGTGGTGGAAAATCCGCCGAAGTTTACAAGTGATGAATTGAAGTTTTCTTTTCATCCGAATGTGCTGGAAGGTCTGAAATGGAGCCAGGTTAACCTGCTCTCTTTAGCCAATAATCATGTTGCTGATCTGGGTAAAGAAGGTTTGGAAGAAACAAAAAGCCGGCTGCAAGAACACCAGATTAATTTTGTTGGCACCCCTCTTCCTGGTTTATATGATAAAAGAAGTAATCCCTTTTATAGCGAACAGTCAGTTTTCCTTGCCTTTAACCGAATATTACCCAATATTGATTATCAGGAAGAAATCATCAAAGAAGTGCAAAAAGCAAGGCATTCTAATCCGGAGAAAACTATCATCGTAAGTATGCATTGGGGTAATGAATATGAATTAACCAGCTCTTATGCTCAAAGGGAATTGGCATGTCAGGTGATTGCTGCCGGCGCCGATGTGATTGTAGGACATCACCCCCATGTAGTCCAGGAAATTGAATTAATTCATGGTAAGCTGGTTTTTTATTCATTGGGAAATTTTATTTTTGACAAACAGGCTATACCGGAAACCGGGGAAGGATTACTGGTTGGTTTGGCAAACAAGGGTAATAAGCTTACCTTTCGTCTCTTCCCGATAAAAAACCAGTCCGGCCAACCTGTTCTGATGAGCCAGGGCGAGGCTGAAATATTTCTTGATAATCTAGCACAAAAATCTGATGAAAGGTTATGGAAAGAGATAGAAAAAGGTATAATAGAGTTAGAATGGATGAGATAAAAAATCTGGGGGGTACAGATAATGAAAGAATTTAAAGAAAATAAATTTTATTTCAAAGGCATACACATATTTATTCCTGTAGTAATTATGCTTATATTCTCCTTAATAGTTTGCCAGTCTCTGGCAATCATAAACCCAATCAATAAACAGTTAATTAATCCGGGAGATTTTATCATGGAACCAGTGGAAGTTGAGGCCAATATTCCGGAGCATTCCCTGCCTTTGAATACTGGTGATATTGAAAATTATCAGGAATTTTTTGAAAAGATGCCTTTAAACGAAGGGGCATTACAATTGCTGGAGAATAATTCCTTTGTAGTCATCCCAACCCCCCTTGATATTGCCGAACAGGAGGTTTTCCTGGATTTCACCCGGGAATTTGCCAATCCTAAAGATGATTTTGTTGCTTATTACCAGGTTTTGAAAAACATAGATGTTCCTATTTTTATCACTTCAGATTCTTTGCTGCATTATTATCATATCTTTTTTGATAGCACATTAATGCGTCTGGAACGGGATCTTTTTTACCAGGATATCTGGGAAATCAGCAAAGAGTTATTTGAAACATCACTAAATTATTATAATTATTTCGAAGATGACTTAAAAGAAGCAGCCAGGAGAAATGTGGCCTATCTTTCGGTAGTCATGGAGCTTTTAAAACCCGAAGAAAGTCAGGTCATCAGCAATGAAATATTAAAAGAAGAATATTGTTTGCCGGAAATGGAAGCGGAAATTTGCGAGATGATGATAGCCGGGGTAAACGATATTTATTGTGAACAGGCCAGCTATCAATACTTCAGTGAAGCAGAATTTGAATATTATTGTTCTGAAGTTCCGGAATTTGTCCGGGTTGTGGTTGAAGAAGAGATAGATTTAATTAATGAGCATAAAGGCTGGGAATATTCACCAATTTTTGTTTACCAGGAAGATTATTCCCAATATGTACCCCGGGGGCATTATACCAAATCTGAGAAATTAAAAAATTATTTTAAAGCTCTTATGTGGTATGGAAGAATGACTGCCTTGATTGAGGGTTCTCCATCCTTAGCTGCGGGGGAATCCATGTGCAGTGGTGGTGTGGAAGGAATAATTTCTGAATATGATGCCCGCATCCAGACCCTGCAGGCCTTTTTGCTGGCAGAGAAATTCATCAGCAGTCAGAATATCCGGGAGCGATGGGAACGAATTTATAATATTACCTCTTTTATGGTAGGTTTCTCTGACGATTTAGGACCTTATGAATATGGAAAAGTGTTACAGGAAGTTTTCTCAGAAGAAAATGGAATATTAAACATAGAAAAAATTGCTGAAAATTATAATGAGCTGAAAAAAGTTATTAGCGAATATCCTTATGAGCCAAAAATATATAGCGGTTTGGGTGCGTGTGAATTATTGATGCCCTGCCCTCCGCTTAGTGATGAGGAAATTCAAAATTTAAAGCTCCAGGCGAGAGACCTTTTGTCTCAGACCAAGGGATTTCGATTAATGGGACAAAGATTTACCCTGGATTCCTGGTTATTTTCGGAAATTGTCTCACCTTATAGTGGTGAATATAATGGGCCAAATTTGCCATTACCTACTGAGGAAAAACCCTTTACCTTCAGCTGGGATGATGATTATGAGGATTTCAGGGACAATCGGCCATTTACCTGGGTTAAAACAGAGGTGGATGCCTGTCCTCCACCGGCTGCCAGGGAAGTGCGGGGATTTCCCCGGGGATTGGATTTAATGGCTTTACTGGGCTCAGAGAGAGCCTGGGATATTTTGGAATCTTCCGGAGATATCCAGTATAGTGATTATGAAAAAAAATTCTTCGAATTAAAAGATAATATTGATTCTTTCAGACAGGAAGACTGGTTTGGTAATCTTTATTTGAATTGGCTTTATGTTTTGAAATCATTACATGGTGAGGTTAGTGCCGGTTATCCAACCTTTATGCAGACAACTGCCTGGCAGGATAAACAATTAAACACTGCCCTTGCTTCCTGGGCTCAATTACGGCATGATACGATTTTATATGTAAAACAGAGCTATACCATGGCTGAAAGAGGCGGCATGTTTCGACCTCCGGTGGTAGGATATGTAGAGCCGGTACCTGAATTTTACAGCAGACTGCTAAACTTAACCAACATGACCCTGGAAGGCTTTAAAGGTTTGATCCCTCAAGAGGAATTAGATAATTTGAGAATAGAGGCAGGTTTGAGTAGGTTTGCCGGGATACTGGAAAGGTTGCTGTATATTTCCAAAAAGGAACTGACAAATACGCCATTGGAAGAGTCGGATTATGACTTTATTGAAAATTTTGGCAGCATTTCAGCTAGCTTAATTGGTACTATTGCAGGAGGAGATATAAATCCCGATTCATTGAAATCAGTGATGATTGCCGATGTTCATACTGAAGGAAATACCAAAAAAGTACTGGAAGAAGGTACCGGTTTTATTAAGACAGCTGTTATTGCCTATAAACTGCCCCAGGGGCATATTGTATTAGGAATGGGGCCTGTATTCAGCTATTATGAATTCAAGCAGCCTATGAGTGAACGGTTAACCGATGAAGCCTGGCGGGAAATATTGGAAAGCAGTGATGGGCCGGATGAACCGGAATGGATAAGAAATTTTTCAGTCAAATAATGGGATATAACAGCTGAAAAATATGGTTTTTAGTTATCAGTTTTTAGATAAATACAATAGAGATTTAACCAAGATACAGGTAAAATTTTGTAAAATTTGAAGATATGGAAAATACTTAATACAATAATGGTATTTCTCAATACTGAAATAATGAGTAATTCAAATGTACCTGTTTGGGGTCTGACTTTTTTGCTCTTTTCTTTCAATTTTTTATTTATACCTTTAGCCATAATCTTTACTTAAGAATAGTATTTCCAACTTCGGACTTCAGGTGAAATATTATTATCTGATTTATTTTAATCTTTTTATAGTAAAATCATTTTATTTAACTATTACCATCTTATAAAAAAGGTGGTTTTTTATGCTTAAACAATGGCGAATTAGAAAAATATCTATGTCTAAGTTAGATTTTTGGGTTTTTTTCTTTTAAATATTTAACTTATTTAGCATGAATTAAATATTGTGCAGCAGAAGCAATAAGCAGGACTATCCCTAATAATATCCAGCTCATATCATAACTTCCTCGTATATCTGCAATAAATCCAAATATTGGAGGACCTATCATTAAACCAATTCTAAAAAAAACAGATGAAAAAGCAATCGCGATGCCATTATATTTATCTTCCACCATATCAGAAACTGATGCAAAATAAAGTCCTTGCCAGCCTCTTCCTGAATAACCAATTAAAAAAGCTAATACAAAAAGTATTAATATTGGAGTACTTATATTTTTAAAACACAATCCTAACATTAAAGATACTAAGGTAAACGAGATTCCAAGATATAAGAAAGTTTTTCTTTTATTAAAATTTAGCAATTTATCACAAGTTATTCCCCATCCCAAACGTCCAAATACACTCCCTAATTGCACTATTGCAAATCCTATGCCTGCAACGCTTGCGCTTAAATGATAATCAAGATATAAAAAAATAGTAAAATGATTGCTTATTGAACCACTAGCAGCTCCCAAAAAAAATCCAAAAAGAGAGAAATTGAACAGTTCTTTATTTTTAAGTAGTTGTCCATAACTTTTCAAAAACGAAGTATTTTTCGTATTATCTTTATTATCTATAGTATTATGTTTAAACTTTTTATCTTTATAAAAACAAAAAATAGCAAATACGCAGATAAAAGCTATTAAACCTGGGAATATAATAGTTTTTCGCCATCCCAAAAAAACACCCAATGAAGAGAGCAAGATAGCACCAGTCATTCCTCCAACAGGAAAGCCAGTACTCTGAATTCCAAAAGCAGTTCCTCTCCACTTTTGAGGAAAATATTCTATTATTCCTTTTGTAGATGATGGAAGGTTTATGCTAACTGCAATTCCTGTTAAAGCCCCTAATAATAACAATATTATAAAATTTGGAGCGATAGAGTGTAAGATACAAAGGGAACCCATGGCAAATACTCCATAAATCAAACCTTTTTTTGAACCTTTTAAATCAACTAAACGACCAGTAAACAATGCTGCAAAGGCGTTACCAAGGAAAAAAAATGTTGAGTGTAAACCTAACTGTGCCCTTGTTAAACCAAAATCTTCCTGTAATAAAGGGAAAAGAGCAGAAAATCCATCTCGGTATATTCCTGTAGCCACACCAACTAGAAAGATAAAAAATAACATAAACCAATTAAACTTATCTTTCTCTTTTTTATTGTTTAAAGAAGCATTCATATATGATTCAAATCCCATCACAATAATATTTTTGGAAAGCTTATTTACATTCAAACAAGTGTTAGCTTATCTTATATAGTTAACAACCTGTCTAAATAATTATATGTACATGCCTTAATGAATAAAAAAATTAGACCCATATTCTCCAATCAAAGAAGAACTACCTACACATAACAGGTAGTTCTATAAACCTAAAAAGAGTCTAATTTTTTCTCTTTCTATTTATCTTTCTCATCCAACCATTTTTTATATTTTCAAATAATGTTTTTATTGAGAACAGTGGCACCCAAACATTAACTTGTATTATAACAATATTTTGTCTATTATCTCAAGAATATTTCGTATTATTAAACTAAAAACGGAAACTTCAGCTTCCTATCTTATCGCCTTATAACCTAAAGACCATTTACCGCAACGGTCTCCCCAGCGGGCAATAATTTCTCCATCAACCTTTATTTCAATCACTTCACAGTGATTAGGGCATCCGTCACATTCAAATCCGCTGGTTTGATAGTCTTTATTTACTAATTCAAAACCATAAAATGAAGACTGACGCGGATTCTCTTCCATTTCCTCTTTTGCCAGTAAAGCTGCTCCAATAGCACCCATGACCCGGTAATATTCCGGAACTATAATCTCATGTTCGGTTTGCTTTTCAAAACTCTTCTTAATACCAGAATTGGCAGCCACTCCACCCTGGAAAAAAATAGGAGGTGCGATTTTTTTACCTTTCCCTACATTATTAAGATAATTACGGACCATTGCTTCACATAATCCAGCAATAATCTCTTCTTCTTTATAACCCATCTGTTGCTTGTGCACCATATCTGATTCGGCAAAAACAGTGCACCTGCCGGCAATTCTAACCGGACTTGTAGCCCTTAGGGCATAATCACCAAATTCTTCTATGGGGATACCAAGGCGATATGCCTGATGATCTAAAAAGGAACCGGTACCGGCTGCACAAATTGTATTCATGGCAAAATCCACAACTACTCCGTTTTGCAAGATTATTATTTTTGAATCCTGCCCGCCTATTTCAAAAATTGTACGCACCTCCGGGTTAATATATAAGGCTGCAATTGCATGGGCAGTAATTTCATTTTTTATCACATCTGCTCCCGCCATAGCACCAGCCAGAACTCTTCCGCTGCCGGTTGTGCCAACACCCATTACTTCCAAGGTTATTCCATGATTCTGTTCCTTGATTATAGAAAGACCTTTTTTTATCATCTTGATGGGCTGTCCCTGTGTTCTGAGATATACATCACTGACTACATTGTTGTATTCATCCAGCAAAACAAGGTTTGTACTAACTGCACCTACATCAATTCCTAAAAATGTTTTCATGATACTTTGACTCCCTTTCTTCTTCTCATCCTGAGTAAATCAATAAACGCTTCGATTCGGGTATTTAGTCCTTCCTCTCCAGTCTGTTCATCATAAGTTAATGTAAGTGTGGGAAAATCCAAATCTTCACTTACTTTTTTTAAAATAGTCTCGGCAACAATTTCCGGCATACAGGTAAACGGCACCACTTGTATTGCACCATCCAGTTCTTCCTGGTGAGCAAGAACTACATTTCCAACAGTAGTTTGACCTTCTCCGCCTACTGAATGAGAAAGATATTTATAGGCTGCCTGTTCTATATCTTTTTCCTCTTTAAAACTCTCTTTAAAAATATTTAATCTCATTATAGGCCCTAGCCAGGCCTTGATAGAGTTTTTTCGGACAACTTCTACTCCAAGATAACCCAGTTTTTCTTCTAAATGATGATTTACAAAAGGTTCCAGTGATACATAAAATTCTCCTACCAACGCTACTTTAATAATATTTTTTTTATTAAAATTGGTGATTTCCTCAAATTTTCTTAAGGCATCTCTTCTAATTTGTATCAGGGTTTCAATGTCTTTGGCATATTTTATTTTTTTAAGGCTTTCCAGTAATATGCGTGAGGCTCTCCCTTTTTCTTTTTCCCGGGGTCGTACCTGCAATACTTTATTTTCCAATTCTTCTGTCAACAAGATTTGCTGCCAGGCAAATTTAAACTGACTTAACATATATGACCATCTTTTCCTATTCCGTAAAAGATTTATATTATCCCATAACATTTTTAAGTTACTGCTCCTGGGTAACTCCATTATAATCATTCGAAAATCATAACCCAGATCAAGTAAAACATCTCGCTGTACCTGGGCATAATAGCCAAAACGACATGGCCCCCAGCCTCCAGCCATTATTAAGCCTTCCGCTCCAATATCCAGTACCTCAATAAAGTTTCCTAATGCTATTTTTAAAGGGAGGCAGCAGTATTCCGGGGAATATTTTACTCCCAGGTCCATCGTTTTTTTACTATTAAGAGGTGTTTCTATCAATTCATGACCCATATTGGTGATAAGAGTTTCACCGACTACATAAATATTACCTAGACGAGGCAAAGCTAATTTCATATCTCTTTTTTCTCCTAATCATATCAAGAAATGCTTCGATACGGGTATTAATTCCGGCTTCACCGGTATGTTCATCAAAAACAAATTCAGTATAGGCAACACCAGGGTATTTTTGACTTTGATGATGGATTAATTCACCAACCATGGAATCCTCACCACACTCGAAAGAAGTCAAATGAATTATTCCTTCTATCTTTTTTTCAAAATAATAAAATCCTGCACCTACTACTTTCCTGGAAAGACTCCAGAAGATAGGTTTATATAACTTTTTTAATTGCTTTTTAATTATTCCAGGATGAACCATATCCGGTGTCAGCACATTAACATTCATTTTTTTTAATTTATTTATTAAATCTAAATTTATATAAGAATCGTCAATTAAATAGTCATGACCAAGCACAGCAATATTAACAGGAATTTCACTATCCTTTATTATTTTTTTTCGGTTCTGGACATCTTTTTGTGAAATATTTTCCCTGTTGTTTGAAAATAATATATTTCTAAGATAATTTTTCTGGAAATTTTCCCAGGAAACAGAGAATACCTGGGAGATTTCGATAGAATTATCAGTAATCAATTGCCCTACCTGCAATAGACTATTTTTCCAGGTACTATACGGCTGTCTGACATCAATAACAGGGCATATTTTTGGACACAGGCAATCCAGGGAACTTTTAATCATATCCGGCAGTCCAATAATCTTTGGACAGAAAAAGGCACCCTTCTCAACACATACCATCCTTGGGACTAATATATAATCCACCCTGTCAGATAAGCTTATTACATGGCCATAGAATATTTTCACCGGTAAACATACTTCACTCAAGGCAGAACGTATGCCCAGGTCAAGGATTTTCTTATTGGTCGGTCCTGATAGAATAACATCTGCTCCCAACCGGTTAAAAAATTCCTTCCAGAGAGGATAATATTCATAGAAATAAAGTGCATAGGGTATCCCAATTTTCTTTTTTTTCTTTTCCATTGCTAACAACACTTTCTTTTTAATTGTATAATTTTAAAACATAATAGCACTTTTTTGGATATATAAAAAGCTATTTCGGTTGACTTATCATAGGAACAAACCTAACCCCCGTTATGCCCTCGGAAAGTTTTTTCCCTTCATCCATATAAATTTTCATTAGAGTTTGTACCATCCAAACGCCGCCCACCGGGATTATCATTCTTCCATGTTCTGGATGTAACTGTTCTAATAAAGGAGGAGGGATATGATCAGGAGCACAGGTCACAATAATAGCATCAAAGGGAGCTTCTTCTATCCATCCATAATAGCCATCACCAATCTTAAAATGAATATTATCATAACCAACTCTTTTTAGTACGCCCTGAGCCTGCAGGGATAAAGATTCATATATTTCAATAGTATACACTTCATCAACAATTTCGGCTAGAATAGCTGCCTGGTAACCGGAGCCTGTACCAATTTCCAGCACGCGCTCTTCTCCGGTCAATTCTAATAATTGAGTCATTAAAGCCACTATATAGGGTTGGGAAATTGTCTGACCTTCGCCAATCCCTAAGGGATAATCATTATATGCTTCATTACGAATTGCATCATCAACAAACTCATGCCTTGGCACTTTACCCATGGCTGTTAAGACATTGTCGTCATCGATTCCACGTTTTATTAACTGGTTTTCTACCATCAGACGACGATTTTCTGCATAAACTGATTCCTCTTTTTCTTGAATGGAGAAGGGATTAAAAAACAATAATAATACTGCTACTATTATCGCTATTAAAATTAGAAAAGGGAGCTTCCTTTTTAGCATATTTACCTCGAATCAATAGTTAAAATAATCATGCCTATAAACATGGTTTTCGTTCTACTGCTCTCTAGGAAAATATTACACTAATACTGTTAATTCTTTCACCGGTTAGGAATTACCTTTACGTTTTTATATTAACCTTTTATCCTCTTTTTTTCAAGCTGCTGCCTATCTCTCACTACCTCTGCAAGATATGAGAGAGAATTTGTTATCCAGTTATTTATTTCAAATAATTCTATTTATCAAGCAGAATTAGCCTAAAAATTCATTAAAATTTCATTAATTTTTGACTACAAGAGAGTAGAGAAAAAGCTATGATTATTTCTGACTTAAGAAATTTTATTGGGGAGGACAAAAGTTTTATGCTCATTAATAATTATGATTTAATTCAAAAAGCCAAAAATGGAGATAAAGAGGCAATGACCTTTTTATTACAGCAATTTATTCCACTATTAAAAAGGCAGGCAGGATATTTTCGCCAGATGGGTCTGGAATATGAAGATGCCTATCAACAGGCAGCATTACTTTTTATAACAGGTATATACCAGTATAAAGAGATGCCACCGGTTACCTTTGCCGGATTCATAAAAAAAAGAATTAAGTGGGGGCTCTGGGGATATTGGAGAAAGCAAAAGCAGTATCGAGTATCGGGTATGTAGTATCGAGCAATAAAAATATAAATGTAATCATAAATGTAAGCAGTAGTTAGTATTAATTATTAATTTTTTTGGTTTATAGTTTTTCGATGAAAACACTAATCGATGGAACACTATTTGGGTAATATAATATAAAATTATATTTCCATTCTTGCATTCTTCCATTCTTCCATTCTTGCAGAACATATACTTCATATATATACTTCATACAATTGTAAACTAAAAACTAAGTACTGAAAACTGATAACTTTTAAAAGGAGGAAATATAATGTCAGAAAAAACAATTGAAAATCACATTGATAAAATAACTTTACATGAAAATATCAACTGCTTGAAAGAGCAGGAAAGACAGATTATTTTACTCTATTATTGGTGGGGATATAAAGATGTAGAAATTGGAAAAATGTTGAATTTATCCCAGCAATTAGTTAATTATAAGCGTAAAAAAGCTAATAGTTATTTAAGGGATAAGCTTCGTGGAGATTGCATATGAGCTAATAGTACAACTTTAGATTTTGATTAACTAATTAACTAATCCTATATTAATATCAGGGTCAAGCAATTCTTGATAAGCACAGGCAATTCGAGCAGCAATTGTTGCATTGTGTTTTAGTAACTCCATATTGGCTTTTAAACTTCTGCCTTCACTTAGTTCTTTGATTTTATTCAATAAGAAAGGAGTTAGCTGTTTTCCTTTAATGCCTTCTTTATCAGCAATTTCCTGGGCTTTTGCTATCCAGTTGTCCATCTTTTTTTTACCTAAAGCAAATTCTGTTGGTACCGGATTGGCAATAAGTAAACCATTTTCCATCTTTAATCGTAAATGGGACTTGATTACCTGAGCAGCGTCCAGGGCATCATCGAGCTGATAATCAACCTTAAAATGGCTTGACTGGCTATAAAATGCAGGGAATTCATTGGTTCGAAAACCGAAAATTGGGACACCCATAGTCTCTAAATATTCCAGGGTTCGAGGAATATCCAGGATAGCTTTGGCTCCTGAACAAATTACTACAACCGGTGTTTGGGATAACTCGGTTAAATCAGCAGAGATATCCATAGTCGGATTATTAATGCTTTGGTGAACTCCCCCGATTCCTCCTGTAGCAAAAAACAATATCTTACTACGATGAGCTATCCACATTGTTAAAGATACTGTGGTACCTGCATTATATTTTTTGGCAATTACTGCGGCTAAATCTCTTCTGCTGGCTTTTATTACATTTTTCGAATGAGCAAGCTTTTCGATTTCATTGTTAGTTAAACCAACTTTTATCTTGCCATCCAGTATAGCGATTGTTGCTGGAATAGCCCCTTCATCTCTAATATTTTTTTCCATATTCAAGGCAGTAGTAATATTGTCCGGAAAAGGCAGACCATGTGTAATGAGATTAGATTCAAGGGCTACCACTGGTTTCCCTTTTGTTCCTTTATTGATAGATTCTTCTACCTCTGTCGATATTTCAAAAAATTCTATAGATTTCATAAAGTTTTCAACATCCTTATAATTCTATTTTTAATTATACTTTCATCTATCTGGGAATAAACTGTTTCTGGGGAGGTAACAGTTAAGGAAGATAAAATTAACCCGACCTGGATTGCGTTGAAAAGTGTATAATTATGATATAAACCATAGGATAGTCCAGCCACAAGGGCATCTCCTGCTCCAGTACTGTCAATAACTTTTCTCCTTCTGGTGCTAATTAACTTACCATCCGGAAATTCTGGAGAGAACAAAAACACTCCCTGGGCACTGTTAGTAAGTACAATATTTTTTACTCCTTTTTTCATAAGTTGCTGGATAGCCTTCTGTCGTTCTGCGGCAGTTTGAATAATTGTACCAGTTAAGGAACTTAGTTCCCTTATATTTGGGCTCAGGTAATCGATTTTTGGCAAAATCCCCAGTAATTTTCTACTTTTAACAACCGAAACAGGATCAACTATTAAAGGGATATTTTCTCTACCACATAAGTAGGCAATATAATGAATAGCCTGGGTGGTTAAATTGGTGTCCATGATGACAAACCGGCTTTGCATGATAATCCCAGCTTTAGCAATTAAATAACGAGGAGTAACTCGCTTCATGATTATGGAATCACTTACTGCAGCTTGCATATCTCCTTTTTCATCTAAAATTGCTATATATTTACCGGTCGGATCCTTTTTTGATTGAATTATTTCTTCTATTTCTACACCTGCATTTCTGAGTTTTTCTAATATCTCCCTTCCTTCATCATCATCGCCGACAACACCCAAAAAAGTTACCGGTATATTCAATAAACCTAAATAATGGGCAATATTTCTTGCTACCCCTCCATGATCAACGCGAATCGTACCAGGATTAGATGTTTCCCATTGTATTACATTCTTTGACCTACCTTTAATATCTATATTGGCCCCACCAATTACAATAATTCCATTTTTTTCTTTTTCAGTGGAATTTTCAGTCACTTTTAAAATTATTCCTTTCCCATCAAATAACTTTTTATCAGCTTCCACAAAAAATTATAGCATAACCAAAAAAGAGTTTTGCAAAATAATATACAAATAACAAAAATATTAGTGACATTTATTATATAATTCTTTTGCTCCATGTGAACTTCTTACTAGCGGTGCAGAAGCTACACCTTTGAATCCCATCTGATAAGCCTTTTCTTCATAAACAGAAAATTGATATGGATGGATATATTCCACGATGGGATGATGTAAACGGGAAGGAGCTAAGTATTGTCCAATAGTTATTATAGAACAGCCTGTCTCTCTTATATCGTGCAAAACCTGTAAAACTTCTTCTTCTTTTTCGCCTAAACCAAGCATTATTCCAGATTTAGTAAGTATATTTGGATTAATTTCGCAAGTTTTTTTTAAAACAGACAAAGAACGATTGTAATTAGCCATAGGACGAACTTTGGGATATAAGCGAGGAACTGTTTCTATATTATGATTCAAGACATCAGGCCTTGAATTGACTACATTAGTAAGTGCATCATAATTACCTTTAAAATCAGGTATAAGAACTTCTATCAATATCTCTGTGGACAACTGATGCAATTTTTCTATTGTGCGAACAAAATGAGAGGCACCCCCATCAGATAAATCATCACGAGTTACCGAGGTAATTACTATATATTTTAAATCCAGTTCTTTGACTGCCTCGACTACATTATCAGGCTCCTTGGCCTCAAGTTCTTCAGGTTCTCCTTTATGCACATTGCAAAAAGTACAGTTCCTGGTGCAGGTTTTACCTAAAATCATAAAAGTAGCAGTTTTTTTGCCAAAACATTCAAAAAGATTGGGACACATGGCTTCCTGGCAAACTGTATGCAGGGATAAACGATTAAGCAATGAAATAACCTGTTCTGTCTGTTCGTTTTTTCTATACTTGATTCTCAGCCATTCCGGTTTTTTCATATCCATGATGATTCCTCTAATATTTTTCTTAGCTCTTCTTGGCCTTTCCAGGAAGGCCGAAGGTTAAATATTTGTCCAAAATAATGAACAACTTGTTTTTTTATCAAGTCTATATCTTGTTCTTTTTCAGTTATTTTTTTGATTGAAGTAACACCTTTATCCGCAATTCCACAAGATAAAATCCACTGAAAAGATTTTAAATCTGTATTTACATTAAATGCAAAGCCATGCATTGTGATACCAGTTTGAATCGATAAACCGATGGCGGTAATTTTGTCATTTTCAACCCATACTCCGGGATGTTTTGAATCACGTCTTGCTTTAATATCAAAGAGGTCATCCAGCAGTTGAATAAAAATTTCTTCCAAATTACGCACCAGTTCTCTAACTCCGCTAACATGGTTTTGGAAACGAATAATTGGATAACCTACAATCTGGCCCGGACCATGATAGGTAACATCTCCACCACGCCCAATTGAGCATACCTTTACACCTTTTTCTGCTAAGAACTCTTTTGATGCCAAAATATTGTTTTGGTTACCCCTCTTTCCGATTGTAATAACCGGCATATGTTCCAGGATGAGCATTGTATCATCTATCCGTTCTTCTTTCCTTAAAAGCAAAAGTCTTTCTTGAAATTGCAAAGCTTCTTTATAATCAATGACTCCCAAATCGATAATATTTATTATTTTTTTCTTTTGGGAAAAATGTTGCATTATTACACCTTTTTTAATTAGGACCTTGTATCCTAATTTTCACCAGTCCTGGGAAAATAATCTTTCCTTACTTGTTCCCTTCTTATATTAAGCTGACTAAGAGAGTTTTCTACCGATTTAACCAACCGAAGGGGGCCAGAGATGAAAAAAATTCTCTCCTGATAATCTAAAACTGATTTTTTAATATAATTTTTGTCACTGCGTTGTGGTGAATATATATATTGAATATCAATTCCCTGATTTGCATTTTCTAATCTATTCAGGGTGCTCTTAAGAATAACGCTTTCTTCATTCTTATTACTGTAAACCAATATAATATCTTTGATTCTCTTTTCCTTTTCCAATTCTAATAATATCGAGTGAAAAGGAGTAATACCTATTCCGCCTGCTATAAACACTGATTTTTTAGCCGGGTCTTCTACCGTGAAGTGGCCTTGAATTCTTAGAATTTCAATTTGCTCTCCTATTTCTTTAGAAAACAGTGCTTTCTTAAATGAGCTGCTTTCCTGGAAGAAAAAACGAGTGGTGAGCATAACATTCTTTTGATGAGGTGGGGATGATATGGTAAAAATTCTAGTATCCCCTCTATCATCCTGGTTGTCATGGGGGAGTTTATAGAGGGCATATTGTCCTGCTTGCCAGGAAATAGGTTTTGGGGGTTCAAATATAAAACTAAAAACATCGCTTGTTTCTTGTTTTTTTTCTATTAATGTTAGTTTCAATTCTTACTCCCCCTTCATTATTTTCTCTGTTTTAACTGTTATATATTCATAATAATTTTAGTTTTATTATAACATAATAACCGCAGCAAAAACGACCACTTTTAGGCATCATTATTAAAATTATAGTAAGTACCAAAACGGGACATGGATGTTATTAGTTTAATCTACAATCTTTGTAACTTTACTTTCCAAATGCAAAATTTTCTTATAAAATAGAGATGTGACAGACATATTACTTTTACTGAATAAATTCGGGTAAAGTAATAGCTTAATACTTTTAAGGGTTTAAAAATGGAAAATAAAAAAAGGATACTGGTTATTTTTACAGGTGGCACAATAGCCAGCAGTATTCAAAAAAAAGTAGCCAGTCCTAATAAGAAGACTTTCCAATCATTATACAGCTATGTGAAGCAGTTTTTTCAACATAAAAATGTGGAATTAATTTGCTATGAACCATGGGGAATTCCCGGTAAGGACAGTTCAAATTTAGGGCCTGTAAACTGGATAAAAATTACCTCTATCATTACCAAAGAATTAGAAAATCATCTTGATGGTGTACTAATCCTCTATGGAACAGATACCATGGCTTATTTATCTGCCTGGTTAACACTTTGCTTCCCAAATATTCAAATCCCTATTATTTTAACTGGCAGTCAACTAACCCTGGATTTTACCCCAGAAGATATAACGGTTAACCTTCCAGGAGCGGCGCAGGTTGTTTATGATAACTTTCCGGGTGTCTGGATTTATTGTAACTGGAAGTTATTTCCTGGCAATCGAGCTCATAAAGCCCACGCAATCCATCCAGATGTATTTATTGCGACAAATGGTATACCAATCTATTTTAATATGGATTGGACTGCCAGGTATAAATTTAAAGATACCGGGAAAATAAAGTACAGCCTTCCGGATTGGATGAAAGTAATCTTAAATTACCCTGCTGAAAAGGTAACTGAAATGGTAAAAAAGATAGGCTGGTTAATGTGTGCTCCTGGTATAATACCAGAGGTTAATTCAAATAAGAAAATTATTTGTATATACGGCTTTGGTGCAGGCAATGCCCCTGTAGATGTCCTGAATTACCTACAAGATAAATTTAAAAATAAAGACAATAAACCATGCATTGTGGCCTGCAGTCAGGCAGAAGGAGATATCAAAAAACCAGATTATTACAAAGAGGTTGGTATTGCCTGGCTATCAAAAAATGGCTTTAAGGTCTGGAGCCAGATGGATTACCCTCTTGAATGTATCCATGCCCTGGCCTGCTATTCTTTGTTAATTGATTTTAATAATCCTGGTACGGTTTTAACCAAATACATACAGGGACCATTCAGATAATTTAAAGAACAAGCCTTGCTTGTTCCAAAATATTTATTTCAATAATTAATTTCTATAGTCTAATAATTACTCTATTCTTCTCTTCAAAAGAAATATATTTTGGGTAGATACTCCTCAATATGCGGTTAAACCCCCATCTACCGGTAGCGAAATACCTGTAATAAAAGTGGATTCGTCTGAAGATAGGTAAAGTGCTGCATTCACTACATCATTAACAGCAGCGAGTCTTCCTAATGGAACCTCATCAACTCTTTCTTTCATTCTTTCAGGGTCGGAAAGCATTTTTTTGACTAGATCAGTCTCAACGGTACTGGGATGAATTGAATTAATTCGCACTCCGGTTTTAGCGTATCTTATCGCGGCAGATTTCGTTAGAAGCGTAACTGCTCCCTTGGAAGCAGTATATGCCTCAGGTGTATATTTATGCCCCACCAAACCACATATTGATGACATGTTAATAATACTTCCTCTTTTTTGTTTACGCATGACAGGCAATGCATGTTTGATGCCCAAAAAAACACTCCTGACATTAACCCGCATCATGGTATCCCATTCATCCACTTCCATTTTTTCAATTGGCTTGCGAATATTAATTCCTGCATTGTTTACCAAGATGTCCAATGTAAGATTAAGATTTTTCACTTCTATTATTAATTTTTTCCAATCCGTCTCTGAGGTAACATCCATAGGAAAAAATATTGCCTTTACCCCTTGTTGTGAGATTCTTTCCTGAAGGTCTTTGCCAGCTGATTGTTCCAAATCACAAATAAATATGGTTGCGCCTTCCCGGGCAAAACGTAAGGCAATAGCAGAGCCGATTCCACCTGCAGCACCTGTTATAATGGCAGTTTTTCCCCGTAACCTCATATTATTTTCTCCTTATTCTTCAGATTTAGACATCGCTTGCTTACTATGTTTCCTGGTATATTCTAATGTTCTTCGGAAACCGTTATAGGCAATTAATAATATTGCCAACAATAGAATTATCCCTATCGGTCTTCCTATAAGTGGTATCAAACTGCCTCGGCTTTGCATAAGTGCCTGGCGAAAACTAATGTCTGCCAATGGGCCTAAAATAATACCCAAAACAAGCGGAGCCATAGGGTAATCGAGCTTACGTAGAATGTATCCTAAGATACCAAAAAAGAAAGTCACTTTAATATCAAAAATCCTTATTCCACTCGCATATGCACCAATGACAGTTAAAGGCAATATAATGGGCATTAAAATTTCTCTTTTAAGTTTTAAAATAGTACCCATCGGTTTTGCCACTAGTAAACCCCATACAAGAACAAAACAGGATGCTAATAAAAGTACAATTGCAACTTCATAAAGAAAAGTTGGATTTTCAATCGGTAACATCGGCCCCGGGCGGACTCCATGAAGCCATATGGCTGCTAAAAACATAGCGGCTGGAGGACTTCCGGGAACTGCAAGAGTAAGCAGAGGAATCATAGCACCTCCAATAACCGCATTATTAGCTGTTTCAGCGGCAGCAACTCCTTCCAGGCAGCCGGTACCATATTTATCACCTTGTTTTGAATTTCTTTTACCTACATCATAAGCTACCCATGCACCAATATCTTCCCCAGCTCCAGGAACTGCTCCAATCCCGACTCCAATTATTCCTGAACGTATTGCAGTTGGGATGAGAGAACGAATTGTTTTCCAACTCGGTATTACGTTGGTAATCTTACCCAGTATTTTGTAAGGCACTTCTTTTTCCAGGACCATCAGAATCTCTGATATTCCAAAGACCCCAATTAATGCAGGAATTAATGATATACCTCCTTTTAGCTGCAATAAGCCAAAGGTAAATCTGGGAAAGGCATAAACTTTATCTAAACCAATCATGGCAGTGAAGAAACCCAGAAAGCCCACTATCCACCCCTTGATAGGATCCATTCCAGTGGATAAATTACCGCATATCATTACTCCAAAAACCGCTAATAAGAAAAATTCCCACTGACCAAATTTTAAGGCAATAGTATAAATAAATGGAGTCAGAAAGATAAGAAATGCTATACTTACCAGCATCCCAAAAAAAGAAGTAATAACACCTGCTCCGATTGCTAATCCGCCTTTACCCTGTTTCGCCAGTATAAATCCGTCCAGTGCAGTTGCAGCTGCAGCCGGAGTGCCTGGTATATTAACCATAATAGCCGAATAGCAACCCCCCATAATCGCTCCTACATAGACGCCCAGCAGAAATGAGATTGCCAGATCGAACTGCATTCCATAACTGAGATTAATAAGAAGAGCTAAAGCCATGGTAGCCGTTAAACCCGGCACTGCACCAACTGTAATCCCCATCAATGTTGCACCGGCTAAAATAAGAATATTCGTTAAATAAAACTGGGCACCTAGGGCATGAAAGAACAGATCTGCCTGGTGTAGAAATGCATCCAACATAAAAAATTCCCTCCTAAATATCCAGTAACCTCATGGCAACGGTATTTTAAAAAATTCTGTAAAAAAAGTACTAATGATTAAAGCAGTGGCAACAGAAATAATAATGATTTTAACAAGATTTGTTGATTTCAGATAATACAGGGTAAAGAAAAGATATAACATTGTTGCTAAAATAAAGTGAACTCTATGAATCAATACAAAAATGTATAAAGCCATCAGTGTAATTAAAACAATAACTCTTCGCAGTTGAATATTCTGAAACAAGTGAGATATATTAAACGATTTAATACCTTGCTTAATCTGGTCATATCCTTTTCTGCGCAAAGAAGATAAAGTCATTATGATTCCCAGACCAACAAAGAGAATACCCAGGATAAAAGGAAAAAACCCTGGAGCATCTAAAAAGGTCTTATAAATTCTCATGTTCAAAGAAGACCAGATAACGATTCCGCCAAAGATAATAAGAAATATTCCCATTACAAGATCGGCAGCTGCCATTTTTTCTGTTTTTATCATCTCATCACCCAATTTTGAGAAATTAATTTAAACAGGGAAGGGATTTTATAGAATCCCTTCCCTTGACTTAGATCAATTGTTATTTAGAAGTTTTTCTCTTCATCCCAATCCCAATCGGCTAATTTCGGAATCCCAAACTCTTCAGGTGATTTTTCTGCAAGTCCACTGTTATAGAGAGCCCAGGCATAACCGGCTTCAGAAAAAGACAGGAACTGGTCTGCTTCTTCACCATAGTATCCTACTAAATTAAGTGCCTGTGTTTCTGCAAATTCCTTAATTTCCGGTTGTTCAATTGCCCATAAGAAGGCTTCATTTAGTTTGTCAATCATTTCCTGGGGTGTTCCTCTTCTGATTAAAACAGGCCAGGTTTCAGAAAGTAATGGAATATTTTCGCTGTCTTCCAGTAGATCAGTGATGGACGGAATGACAATATCATCCACTGTATAGGGTTCAGCAGTTGTTACAGCCAAAGCTCTTAATTGACCGGCTTTGACAAAGTCAACCGCTGCAGAAAAAGTGCACATAGCCATTTCAACCTCTCCTGCAATGAGATTAACTGCAGCATTTCGGCAGGAACCGGCAGTAACATAGTTGGGAGACGGGGCTCCTGCAATTTCAAATATTGCCTCACCAAGGACGTGAGGACCTACACCAAAACCTGATATGCCAAAGTTTGGATCTTCATCTTTTAAGACTCTAATTGCTTCTTCCAGAGTTTCTATTGGGGAATCAGCTTGAACTAACAAAGCAGCCGGACCGCTAAAGGGATGCCAGCCAATCCAATCCCTCCAATTAGTATCACTGGTCTCCATCACACGAAAACCGGAAAGTGGACCCGAACCGGTAGCAAACATGTTATATCCATCAGCGGGCAATGAGAGAACATGTTCTGCAGCAACAGCACTGGATGCACCTTCCATATTTACCACATTAATGGTTTCTCCTAAGTATTCCTCCATCTTTGCTAAGACAGGTCTCACTGCTGTATCAGTACCGCCACCGGCACTAAAACCAACTGTCACAACTGGTGTACCTCTTGGCCACAATTCTTCACTCTGAGCTCCAACTACTTGAGTAACACCAATAAATATTAATATTAGAACCATAATAGATATCAGTATTTTTTTACTTAAATCTTTCATCTTAACCTCCTTAAACCTTTTTAATATAATATTATTTTAATTTCATTATTTAATAATTTGCCTTTGCTATTATTATCACCTCCTATCTCTTTCTTTGAAAGTTTTTCTCTATTTATCTCCGTTATTCTTAGGAATACGAAGAATTTTAATATTTGCCGATATCATCCCAAAACTAACCCTATCATTTCTCGCTGGGTCTTA
>Ga0334882_1000278_pt1 | contig 88885 bp, 79 predicted proteins | sample GraSluR1_MG_5_FD_207226 | JGI IMG/M metagenome (GOLD analysis project Ga0334882, IMG submission 207226) | Sludge microbial communities from methane-producing bioreactor in Wageningen University, Netherlands - Granular Sludge_15_04-R1 | ecosystem: Engineered > Bioreactor > Anaerobic >... | reverse complement strand
CGGGGCGGCGGCGGAGGGGGCTCGAGGGGGGCCTGATCGGGCGGGCGGAGTCCCGGGGTGGCGGCGGGGCTCAGGTCGGGGCGGAGGCCGGCCGGCGCGAAGGGCGTTGCGGCGGGCGGCGGAATGCCGGCGCCGGGAGGAGGCGGACGCGGCGGGGTGAATTGGATGTCGTCGAGGATCCAGGTGTTCCCGGAGCGGACAACATGCATCAAGGTGGGGCGGGCGCTGACCGGGCCCTGCACATTGACGCCCACAAACCAGTGTTCCGGATCGGTCGCCACGCCCTGTACGATGGTCCAGGAGGAGGGAATGCCGACTTTGTTGAGGAAGTCGCGCGCCTGCTCCAGGAAAAGCAGCATGGAGACCCGGGACCGGAAGGCGGGGCTCATGACGTCGTAGGCCTCGTTCAGGGAACCGGTCTGGAAGTGCCGCCAATAGGCGTGGGCCAGGGCGGCCACGTCGGGCGGGGGGGGCTGGCCCGGCGCGGCGTGGATGACGGGAGCGCGGCTGACCGCTTGTTCGACCAGCGCCGGGGAGATCATCCATTGGTCGCCGAGCTTGATCAACCCGACGAGCATGGGCTTGTCGCGGCCTTCCAAGGTGGTGGCCATGACGCGGGCCAGGTAGCCCTCGAGATCGCCAGGGATGGGGGCGTAGCCGAGGGTTTGCCAGGTCATCCCTTGGGTTTGGGAATCCTTGAGCATGTCGAGCAGGATCAGGCGCAACCGCTCGGGATGCAGTTCGCCGAGCTGGATCTGGGCGGACATGTCTTCGAGATCCTGGGCGGTGAATTCGGGGTTTCGGGCCTTGAGATCGTCCAGCCGGCGATCGAGCAGGTATTGGCGCATGCCGCGCAGGTCGTTGAGGGTGAGGGCGTCCTCATAGGCGGCGCGGGCGAGCAGGTGGAGATAGGTCTCCAGCATCTGGGCGGCCGCCTCTTCGGGGGGCTCGGGGGTGAAGGCGGCGACGGGGTCGGCGCCGCGAGCCCCAAGCGGGAGGACCAAGAACAGGCCGATCAGGAGCGAGGCAATCCGGCGGAAATTCAGGCGGGAGGCCTTCATTTGGATGCACTCTCCTGGGCGGGGGGCGGGGGCCAGCCGGTTTGAAGGGTGCCATCGATCAGTCGAAGTTGGATATCCTTGATCTCCTGCTTGAGGGTCGCGGGGATGAGATCTTCGAAGGCGTGGTAGGGGGCGAGGCCGACGCCGTGATTGGCCAGGGTGCCGACGTAGCGGGTGCCGCCCCAGAATTGGTTTTCGAGCGCGCCGGTCACGACTTGGGCGACCGCGCGGTCCATGCGCTTGAGGCAGGACGTCAGCAGAATGTCCTGCTGGCCGAGGAGGGTGTTGTACTGATCGGTGTCCACCCCGATGGCCCAGCGGCCGTGCTCCCGGGCGGCGGCGATGCCCCCGTTGCCGGAGATGGAGCCCACGCCGAAGATCACGTCGGCACCCTCCTCCAGGTAGCGGGTCGCGAGGCTGCGCCCGCCCTCGAAGTTGTCGAACGATCCGACGTGCCCGCCCGTCAGCCGCACGGATTTGTCGTGGACCTGGTTGAAATGGCGGACGCCGTTCTCAAAGCCGACGACGAACTGGTTGACACTGTCGACATCGGCGCCGCCGACCCAGGCCACGGCGGCATCGTCGGGATCCTGGAGGTCGGCCCACGCGGCGGCGAGATAGCCGGCGGGAAAGGCGCACTGGTCGACCTGGAAGGACAGGGCCCAGACGTTGTGCGGAATCTCGTCGATGTGGCCATCCACGCTGGCGAACAAGGTGCGCGGGTATTGCGGGGCGACGGCGGCAATGGCCGGGGCCATGCGGTAGCCGATGCCGATCAGCAGGCGGTAATCGCGCTCGGCGAGGGCGCGCAGCCAGGGTTCGAAGGTGTCCGGCGAAAGGGTTTCGACGAACTGGACGAAGAGGTTGGCGCCGGAAAATAGCATGCCGTCGAGTCCTTCGCGGCAGGTCTGGTTGAAAGATTGGTCCTGGAAGGTTCCGCCATCGGAGAGCATGGCGACGCGCAGCCGGGGGGGGCGGGCCGGGGCGGGAGGGGACGTGGCGTCAGCCGGGAGCAGGGCCGAAAGAAGCGCCAAGGCGCACAGGAGGGGCAAGCGGCGGGTCATGGCATATCTCCACTGTTGAATTCGATTCATGGTCAACCTGAAAAGGGATCCTACCCGAACGCCGGCCGGTTTGCACAGAAGATAAGGCGCGGCGGGGGGGAGAAAATAGCGGTGAAAAAAGCATACAAGGGGGTTGCCAAGGGGCGGGGAGCTTGATACTGTGCGCGCTACTTTGTGTTGAATTATCCCAAAAAGGAACGAAACGAGATCTATGCCGACGATTAATCAATTGGTGAAAAAAGGGCGCCGGCCGTTGCACGCCAAGCGCAAGTCGCCCGCCTTGGACAAGTGTCCGCAGCGCCGTGGCGTCTGCCTGCTGGTGAAGACGCAGACCCCGAAGAAGCCGAACTCGGCGTTGCGCAAGGTGGCGCGCGTGCGGTTGACGAACGGCCAGGAAGTGTCCGCCTACATTCCGGGCGAAGGGCACAACCTGCAAGAGCACAGCATGGTGCTGGTGCGGGGCGGTCGCGTGAAGGATTTGCCGGGCGTTCGTTACCACATCGTGCGCGGCACGCTGGACTGCCTGGGCGTGGAGAGTCGTCGCCGCGGCCGTTCCAAGTACGGGGCCAAGACACCCAAGGCAGCGAAGTAAGGCAGGAATGACCCATGAGAAGGCGTAAATCGGATCAGCATGAGTTTATCCCGGACGCTCGCTATGGCAGCGAACTGGTGACCCATCTTGTGAACATCATCATGAGCCGCGGCAAGAAGTCGACGGCGCAGCGCACGGTGTACGGCGCGCTGGACCAGATCAAGGAGCAGGTGGAAGACAAGGCGCCGATCGAGGTTTTCCAGGTGGCCTTGGACAACATCAAGCCCCGGGTGGAAGTGAAGAGCCGCCGCGTGGGCGGTGCGACCTACCAGGTGCCGATCGAGGTGCCGGCGCCTCGCCAGACCAGTCTGGCCCTGCGCTGGATCGTGGATTACAGTCGCGGACGCAAGGGGGTCTCGATGCAGCGGGCGCTGGCGCTGGAGATCCTGGAGGCCTACAAGAACCAGGGCAACGCGGTCAAGAAGCGCGACGACACCCACAAGATGGCGGCGGCCAACAAGGCCTTCGCTCATTATCGCTGGTAGAAAACAGCCCATTCCGGCTGACGCCCCGAAACGCGAGTTTCGGGGCTTTTTATGTGCCTTATGGTTCAGAGAGCCATATGATCTGTAACAATATGTAACATATTATCCAACGGTATCCGATGCCGACATGGTTGAAAGCAAAATGATCGCTCTATTCAACCGCACCGATTTGCGCCACCGGGACCTCGTGGATATTTTTCTGTTTTTCAATCGGCTTCGTCCGGATTCCTCCAGCCGGTTGATAGCGAAGTGCAAGACGCTGGGAATTTCCAAAACGTCCATCCGGGAGCGTTTGGACGATTTCCGGAACCACCAGGACTATCATGCCCGCGCGGTTCAAGAGGTGGTGGATACCCAGTTGGATGCGGTACCCGCCGCTCAGATCCAGGATGCCGGAGGGGGAGGAATCGTCATGGATGAAGTGCGCCGTGACGTGGCCCAGACCCTCGGGCGCGAACAGCGGGACATGACACGGAATAGGCGTGTGATCGACCAACCGCCATCATCCTGATTGGAAGGAACACGCCAAGGCCATCTTCGAGATTTCTGCGAAGCAGGGCCAACCGGAACCCGATGGGTGTTTCGATGGGGCGTTTTGATTTGCGCCGGGGGGAGGGGTGGGGTACAACGGTGGACCGACAGGAATGTTGACGATGTCTTCCAACTCCATCTATATCACCACGCCGATTTATTATGTGAACGACAAGCCGCACATCGGCCACGCCTATACGACGGTGCTGGCGGACGTGCTGGCGCGGGGGCACCGGCTGTTTGGCCGGGAGACGTGGTTTTTGACGGGCACGGACGAGCATGGCCAGAAGGTGCAGGAGGCGGCGGCCAAGCTGGGGATCGAGCCCCAGGAGCATGTCGACCGCACGGTGCAGCGGTTCATCGAAGCCTGGCAGCGGCTGGAAATCCGCAACGACGACTTCATCCGCACGACGGAGCCGCGCCACAAGCGGATCGTGCAGGAAATTTTGCAGGACCTGTTCGACCGGGGCGAAATCTATCTCGACGAATACAACGGGTGGTATTGCGTGTCGGACGAGCGGTTCTTCACGGACAAGGACCTGGCGGAAGGGCGCTGCCCGGAATGCGGGCGCGAGGTCCAGCGCGTTCAGGAGTCCAACTATTTCTTCCGCATGAGCCGCTACCAGGACTGGCTGGTGGAATACATCCAGTCGAATCCGGCGTTCATCCAGCCGGAGTCCCGCCGCAACGAGACGCTGGGCTTTCTGCGGAGGCCGCTGCAAGACCTGTGCATTTCGCGGCCGACGTCGCGGCTGTCCTGGGGCATCGAGCTGCCGTTCGACAAGGCGTACGTGACCTATGTGTGGTTCGACGCGCTGGTCAACTACATCAGCGCGGTCGGCTATCGTCGCGACGAGGCGCAGTTTGCGCGTTGGTGGCCGGCGATCCATCTGATCGGCAAGGACATCTTGACCACGCATACGGTCTACTGGCCCTGCATGCTGAAGGCGATGGGGCTGGAGATGCCGCGGACCATTTTCGCGCACGGCTGGTGGCTGTCGGGGGCGGCGAAGATGAGCAAGACCACGGGCAACGTGGTGAACCCCATGGACATGATGGAGCGCTACGGCGTGGATCCGTTCCGCTATTTCCTGATGTCGGAAATGGTGCTGGGGCAGGATGCCAACTTCACCGAAGACGCGTTTGTGCGGCGGTACAACGCGGATCTGGCGAACGACCTGGGCAACCTGCTCAACCGGGTGGTCAGCATGGTGGGCAAGTACTGCGGCGGGCGGCTGCCGGCGCCGGCGCCGGGCGCGTTTGCGAGCGGCCCCGCCGCCGAGTTGTTCAAGCAGGTGCAGGCCGCGAGCGACGGGTTGAAGAATTCCCTGGACCAGTTCACCCTCAGTGCCGGCATTGCCCAGGTGCTGGAGGCCATCCGGGCCACGAATCGTTTCTTGGAAGTGCAGCAGCCGTGGACGCAGGCCCGCGCAGAAGATCCGGGCCCGTTGCACACGACGCTCTATGCCGCGGCGGAGGCCCTCCGGGTCTGCGCCGGCCTGTTGATGCCGGTGATGCCCGGCAAAATGACCGAGCTGCGTGCTGCGCTCGGAATGGAGAATCCGATGAGTGTGAATCCCGATGAATTGTCCAAGCCCGAGGTATTGAAGCCCGACACGGCGGTGGGCGCGCCCGGGGCGCTGTTCCCGCGCATCGAGGCGCCCGTGCCCGGCCCGGCCGAAGTGAAGCCCGAAGCGGCGACGACCGCCGCGCCGGCCAAGGGGGTGGCGGCGAAGCCGGGGACCATCGACCATCCCGAGGGCGTGATCACCTACGACGATTTTGCCAAGATCCGCTTGCGCACGGCCAAGATCATGGGGGCGGAGCCGATCGAGGGGGCGATCAAGCTGCTGAAGCTCAACGTGCTGATGGGCGACGAGCGCCGCCAGATCGTGGCGGGCATTGCGCTGTACTACAAGCCGGAGGAGCTGATCGGCAAGACGGTGGTGGTGGTGTCGAACCTGGCGCCGATCAAGCTGCGCGGCGTGGAAAGCCAGGGCATGCTGCTGGCCGCCAGCAAGGGCGAGCGCATGCGGCTGGTCACCGTGGATGGCGACCTGTCCAGCGGCGCCGTCGTGAAATAGGTCAGTGGGCGGGCCCGCCGAGGATGTGGATCCATGGAATACAGCGCACACGAAATTGAATTCCGCCGCCAGCGCCTCGCCAACCTGGAGGCGCTGAAGGCGGCCGGCCACCGGCCCTATGGCCGAGCCTTCGAGCGGACAGGCTCGTTGGCGGACATCCGCGGCGGCTTTGCCGAAGGACGGCCGGTCCGCGCGGCGGGCCGGGTGGTGGCGGTCCGCGAGATGGGCAAGAGCACGTTTGCCCACCTGCAAGACGGCACGGACAAGTTCCAAATCTATGTGCAGAAAAACACGCTGGGCGAAGAATCGTTCGGCGCGTTCCGGCTGCTGGACATCGGGGACTTCATCGGGGTGGATGGCGAGCTGTTCACGACGCGCACGGGCGAGCCGTCGATCAAAATCCAGCGCTGGGAGCTGCTCTCGAAGGCGCTGCATCCGCTGCCGGAGAAGTGGCACGGGTTGCAGGATACGGAAATCCGCTATCGCCAGCGCTATCTGGACCTGATTGCCAATCCGGAGGTGCGCCGGGTGTTCGATCTGCGCAGCCGGTTGCTGTCGTATTTGCGGCGTTCGCTGGAGGCGCGCGGCTATCTTGAGGTCGAGACGCCGGTGTTGCAGGCGCTGGCGGGCGGGGCCATTGCCCAGCCGTTCGAGACCTTCTACAACGCCCTGGGCCAGGCGATGTATCTGCGCATCGCCCCGGAGCTGTACCTGAAGCGGCTGCTGGTGGGCGGCTATGACAAGGTGTTTGAGCTGGGCAAGAACTTCCGCAACGAGGGACTCGACCGCTCGCACAATCCGGAGTTCACGGCGCTGGAGATTTACGAAGCCTATGGCGACGTGCACACGATGATGCGGCTGGTGGAGGAGCTGGTCAGCGGCGCGGCCCAGGAGTTGTGCGGCTCGATGACGGTCGGCGCGGAGGGCCAGGGGCCGATCCACCTGGCGCCGCCCTGGCGGGTGGCGACCTATGCGGAGCTGGTGCGCGAATGCGCGGGGCCCGACTGGTCGGAGCGCCCGGTGGCGGCGGCGCGCGACTGGGCCCGGGCGCAGGGGCTCGATATCCCCGAGGAGGCGACCCATGCGCAGGTCACGCACGAGGTGTATGAGAAGCTGGTCGAGCGGACGTTGATCCAGCCGACCTTCGTGACGCGGCTGCCGGCGGCACTGGTCCCGCTGGCCAAGCGCTGCGAGGATGATCCGGGCTGCGCGGATGTCTTTGAGCTGGTGGTCCGCGGTCGCGAGCTGTGCCCGGGCTACACCGAACTGAATGATCCGATCGACCAGCGCGCCCGCCTGGACGAGCAGGCCGGCGGCGACGCCAGCCGGCTGGATGAGGATTTCCTGCTGGCGCTGGAGCACGGCATGCCGCCGGCCGGCGGCATGGGCATCGGCGTGGATCGCCTGGTCATGCTGCTCGGCGGTGCGGACAGCGTGCGCGACGTCATGCTCTTCCCGCAGATGAAGCATCGCGCGCCCCGGCCCGAGTCCCCGCAGGAACCCGCCGCCCCATGACCTTGCCCTTCTCGCTGTTTCTGGCGCTGAAGTATCTGAAGCCCAAACGCACCTTCCTGTCGGTGGTGACGGTGCTTTCGGTGATGGGGGTGCTGCTGGGCGTGGCGGTCCTCATCATCGTGCTGTCGGTCATGTCGGGATTCGACGAGATGTGGCGCACAAAGATCCTCGACTTCAATGCGCACCTGACGGTGTCGGTGCGCGGCGGGCTGGAGGGGCAGGAGGACGATCTATGCGATGCGATCGAATCGGCCCCCGGGGTGATCGGCGCGGCGCCGTTTCTGCAAAGCCTGGTGTTTATTCAGCGGCCCGACGGCCAGGTCGAGACTCCGCTGATTCGCGGCATTGATCCCGACCGCGAGCCGCGGGTGAGCCGCCTGCACGAAAGCATGGTGGCGGGCGAATTTTCGGTGGACGATGGCGCGGTGCTGATCGGCCGCGACCTGGCCAACCGCCTGGGCGTCGATGTCGGCGATACGCTGACGGTCTATTCGCCGGCGACGTTCCTGGCCGAGGATGAAATCCGCCTGCCGGCGGAGATGCGCATTGGCGGCATCTTTGAAATCGGCATGTGGGAATTCGACATGGGCTACCTGGTGGCCTCCCTGTGGGACACCCGCGAGTTCTGCGCCGGGGCGGGCATCGAAGCCATCCAGGTCATGACGGACAATCCCCACGCGGCGGGGATCGTGGCGGCCGATCTGCGCAGCCGGCTGGGGCCCGACGTGCGCATTGCCACCTGGATGGAAATGAACCAGCAGTTGTTCGCGGCCCTGCGGGTCGAAAAGAACATGATGTTTTTCCTGCTGATCTTCATCACGATCGTGGCGGCCTTCGGCATCACGAATACGCTGATCACGGTGACGGTGCAGAAGACGCGGGAAATCGGCCTGCTGCGCTCGCTGGGTTTTTCGTCCGGGGCGATCATGCGGGTGTTCTTCTGGCAGGGATGGGTGGAAGGGCTGCTGGGGACGACGCTGGGCATCGGCGGGGGACTGCTGGTGTTGAAGTACCGCAACGCGCTGCTGCGGGTCCTGAACGACCGGTTTGGAATGGAACTGCTGCCCAAGGAGCTGTACCACCTGGCGGAGATCCCGGCGCGAACCCTGCCGGGGGATGTCTGGATGGTGGCGGGATCGGTGCTGGTGATCTGCACGCTGGCGGCGGTGATTCCGGCGTGGCAGGCGGCGCGGTTGGATCCGGTGGGAGCCCTGCGCTATGAGTAGCCTGATGGAAGCCATCGAGGTCCACCGCGGGTTTACGGTGGGAGGGCGGCGGTTGGAGATCCTGCGGGGTGTTTCGCTGTCCGTGGCCGAGGGGGACGCGCTGGCCATTACCGGCATGAGCGGCGCGGGCAAGAGCACGCTGCTGCATGTCATGGGCGGGCTGGACCGGCCCACGGTTGGCCGCGTGCTATATCGCGGCCGGGACCTGTATGCCGCGGGGGATCGCGAACGCTCCGCCATTCGGGCCAACCAGATCGGCTTTGTGTTCCAAGCCTATCATCTGCTGCCGGAATTGACGGTGCTGGAGAATGTCCTGCTGCCGGGGCTGAGCGCGCATGGCGCCTTTTTGCGCGGCCGGCGCCTGCGCGAGCGCGCCGCCATGCTGCTGGGACGGGTCGGCCTGGCCGAACGGGCCCGGCATCGGCCCAACGAGCTCTCGGGCGGCGAACAGCAGCGGGTGGCGATTGCCCGCGCCTTGATGAATGGCCCCGAGCTGTTGCTGGCGGACGAGCCCACCGGCAATCTCGATTCCAAGACCGGCGAGGATGTCCTGCGCTACCTGTTTGAATTGACCGCCGACCAGGGGCTGACCCTGGTGCTGGTGACGCACAACGAAGCGGTGGCCGCCCGCTGCCGCCGACAGGTGGAGCTGCGCGACGGGCTGCCCGTCGGACCGGGGGCATCCACTTGACTCGGGCGGCATTCTCCGACGAACCGGTCGCCATGCCGTCGCGGCCCGCAGACGGGCGCGATCCCATGGCGGACCGCCCGTTGCGCGTGTTGTTCGTCAACCGCATGGCATGCCTTGAGCGGGGCGGGGGGGAGACCTTCGATTTGGAGATCGCCCGCCACCTGGCCCGGGCGGGTGCACAGGTGGGGTTCCTGAGCGGCGCACCGTTGTGGGGTCCACCGCCCATGCCCCTGGAAGGTGCGCGGGTCCTGCACACTCCCTGGCTGCGGCGTTTTCCCTGGGATAAGGTCAAGGGCGGCTGGCGAGTGCGGCAGGTGGAATTCGAGTGGTTTGAATGGCGCGCCGCCCGCTGGGTGGCGAGGCATGCCGGGGACGTTGACGTGGTGCAGGTGTGCGAACTGCCGAACCTGGTGCATTGGCTCAAGCAGCGCGCGAGCCGCCTGCCGGTGGTGATGCGGCTGACGGCGCCCAACTACCATGATCCCCGCGGCGGGGTGCAACAAGCCGACGCTCTGATCGCCAGCGGCACCAGCATCCAGAAATTGCGCGAGCGTGGACTGGTTGACGTGGTGGACATCCCCAACGCGGTGGATGCGGAACGGTTCCGTCCGCAGCCCTCCGATTTCCGGCCGCGCCATGGCATTCGCCGTGATGAATTCGTGGCGCTGTACGTGGCGCGGTTTCAGGCCTTCAAGAACCACGCCATGCTGATCGAGGCGTTCGCGAGGTTTGCCCAGGAACGGCCGGCCTCGCGGCTTGTCCTGGCCGGGAGCGGCCCCCTGCGCGAACGGGTCGAGCGCCAGGCGGCGGAACGGGGGGTGGCGGGCCAGGTGCTGTTTCTGGGCGAGGTGCCGTTTGCCGAGCTGCCGGCGGTCTATGCGGCGGCGGATGTCAAGGTGATCTCCAGCGACTACGAGTCCTTCTGTTTTGCGGCTATCGAAGGGATGTCCGCGGGCCTGCCGGTGTTGACCACCGACTGCGCCTGGGTGCCGCGGCTGGTGTCGGACGGCGCCGGGCTGGTGACGCCCGTCGGCGATGCCCGGGCCTTTGCCTCGGGGCTGCTGAAGCTGGCGGACAATCCCGCGCTGCGACAGCGCATGGGGGCCGCCGGCCGCCAACAGGTCCTCGAACGCCATACCTGGCCGGCCAGCGCGGACAAACTGATGCATCTCTACCGGGATGTGCTGTCGCGCTCCGGGCGTTGAGACGCCGGCCGCCGCGGGCGCACGGCGGACCGCTTTCACCCCCGACGGCGTCGGGTCGCCAAAGACATGAAGTCAAAGGCTTCTTGGAGCCGGGACGCCCCGTCCCGCAAACGTCCCCCATCCGCGGAACCGCCAGGCCGCCCGGCCGCGGGCCGCGGTTTTTGGGATTGCGGGGGAGTGGGGCATTGGGGAAACTGGGCCGGCATATGGAAGCAACGACGCAGATGAACGGCCAAACGACCCGGGGGCGCCGCTGGGGGCTTGCGCTCCTGGTGGTGGCGGTTGCCGCGAGTTGGCTGGCCTTGTCGGGCATGAACCTCTGGATGGGGGAGCTGAACCAGGACGAAGGCTGGTACCTCTATGCCGCCGGGCAGATTCGCGTGGGGCATCTGCCCTATCGGGATTTTGCCTTTACCCAGCCCCCGATGCTGCCCTTGGTCTACTCGTGGGGATATCACTGGATTGAACGTTTCGGCGTGGCCGGCGGGCGGGCGTTGACGTGGATGTTGAGCTCGCTGAGTTTGCTGATGACCCTGTGGCTGGCGGTGCGCCTGGGGCCGCGTGGAGCGCAGCGCTTCACCGCGGGCCTGTGTGTTCTGCTGGTGGCGGTCAATCTCTACCAGTCGTACTTCACGGTGGTGGTCAAGACCTATGCGCTGACGGGGCTGCTCCTGGTTTCGGGGCTGGTGATGTTGTCGTTCGTCAGCCGGGAGCGGGCCTTTCGGGCGGCCTTCACGGGCGGGCTGCTTCTGGCGTTGGCCACGGCCACGCGGATCTCCATGGGCGTGGCGCTGGGGCTGGGCTTTCTGTATGTGCTGGCTTTGCAGCACCGGCTGAAAGCGTGGGCATGGCTGGACTATGCCCTGGGGGCGGGGCTGGGCCTGGGGCTGACCTTTCTGCCGTTCCTGGCGCTGGGGGGCGATGGATTTTGGTTCGGGTTGTTTGAATACCACACCCTGCGCTCGGCGGGGACATGGCTGACTCGCGCGGCGTATCAAGCCGGCGCGCTGTCCCGCCTGGCGCATGCCTATTATCCGGCCGTGATCATCGGGATCCTGCTGCTGGCGGCGGCGGGATTTGGCCGCACGATTCGCGACGGTTCCCTCCGGTGCGCCGGGGGCGGCCCGGGAGACACCGCGGCGTCCCATGGCATCCCCCCCGGATTCGCGATCCTCCTGGTGCTGGTGCTGGTCGCGGTGGGCGCGGTGCATCTGCTGGCGCCCTTTCCCTACGACGACTACCAGGTGCCATTGTATCCGCTTCTGTGCGCCGGATTGTCGGGCTGCGCGGCGCGGGCGTGGATGCGGCTGGAAGCGCGGTACTTCGCGGCCCAGGATCCGGCCGTTCGCCACGATCGCCGCCTTGCGGTGTTGCTGTGCTTCTGGCTGCTGTGCGTTGTGCATGCCCTTTCATCGCCCCAGGCCCAGGGATGGTTTGTGGCGGGCCGGGACCGCATCTGGTGGCAGTTGCGCGAGCAAAGTCCCATGGGCCAACTCCGGAACATGGGGGGCTGGGTGCGCGAGCTCACCTTGGCGGAGGGCGGGACGGAACTCCTGACGCAAGACACCTATCTGGCCGTGGAGGCCGGTCTGCCGGTTCCGCGCGGCCTGGAGATGGGGCCGTTCAGCTACTATCCGGATTGGCCGCGCGAGCGCGCGGAGCGCATCGGGGTGATGAATCGCGACATGCTGGCCGACCTGCTGTCCGAGACCACCAACGCGCCGATCGCCGCGTTCAGCGGTTATGGCCTGGCCATCCGCTCGCCGGAAATCGAACCCATCCGCCGCGAAGATCGCCTGGACTTCGAGGCCATTCTCGACCACCGCTTTGACCGGGTGGAATCCGTGCCCGGATTCGGCCAGGCCGGGACCACGCTGGAGATCTGGCGGTTGAAGAAGTTCGAGGATTACCCGGGCCACGCGGCGGAAACGGCGGAGGAATGAAACTCTCGATCGTCGTACCGGCCTACAACGAGGAGGCCCGCATTGGGCGGATGCTCGGGGCCTATTTGCCGTACTTTCACGGGCGGTATGGGGAGGCGTTCGAGATCATCGTGTCGGTGAACGGCTCGACGGACTGCACGGAACCGATCGTGCGGGCGTTGCAGGCGGAGTGGCCGGCCCTGCGCATGATCGTCACGCCGGAATCCATAGGCAAGGGGGGGGCCATCATGGCGGGCGGGCGACTGGCGCGCGGGGAATGGATCGGGTTCGTCGATGCCGATGGGGCGACGCCGCCCGAGGCGTTCGACGACCTGTTGACGCAGATCGGCGATGCCGGGCTGATCATTGCGTCGCGCCGGCTGCCGGGTTCCGTGGTGGAGCCGCGCCAGCCGTGGCAGCGCCGCGGGGCCTCGCGGGTCTTCAACTGGCTGGTGCGCTTTCTGTTCAAGATCCACATCACCGACACGCAGTGCGGGGCCAAACTGATGTCGGCCGAGGCCTGGCGGGCGATCGTGCCGCATATCGGCTTGACCCGGTGGGCATTCGACGTGGACATGCTGTTCAAGACCCGCCGGGCCGGCTACGCCATTCGGGAAGTGCCGACGGTATGGCGGGATGTCGCCGGCTCGAAACTCAGGGTGGTGCGGGCTTCCTTCCAGATGTTGCTGGCGATTGGCCGGCTCCGGCTGCTGTATTCGCCCTTGTCCTGGGTGGTGACGGTGTATGATCGCCTGCTGGGCCGCGTGATTGAACTGGAGCCCAATTCCGGATGAAGCGCTGGTTCAGCGGTGGCGACGAATCCGGGCTGTACCGTCACGGCGCGCTGCTGATGGCGGGCACGCTGGCGGGGGCGGTGCTCAATGCCGGCTTCCACATGGTGGTGGGCCGGGAGCGGGTGCTGCCGAACGCGGAATATGGTTCGCTGGTGGCGATGCTGGGAATCATCCTGGTGGCCAGCACGCCGATGCTTGCGATTCAGAACACGCTGGCGCACTTCATTGCGACCCTGAACCGGGAAGGGCGCCAGGGCGAAATCCTGCCGCTGTTTGGACATTGGATTTGGCGGTTTGCGGTCGCTTCGGCGGTGATCGTGCTGGGGGCCTGGATGGGACGGGAGGGCCTGGCGGCGTTCTGGAATGTGGAGCCGGTGCTGATCATGACCACGGCGGTGGTGTTGGCGGGCAGTCTTTGGATGAGTTTGTTCTTTGGCTTCTTGCAGGGAGTGCAGGCGTTTGTCTGGCTGGCCTTCCTGCCGCAGGCGTGGGGGTTGACGCGCCTGGTGCTGGGCGCGGCCTTCGCCGTGTTGATTTCGGCGACGGCGACCGCCGCGGTGTCCGCGCAGGGCATCGGGGTTCTGGTCGTGCTGGCCCTGGGGATCGGCGCCACGGCATCGTTGCGGTTGCCGCGGGGCGGGACGGGTGGCCGCCCGCCCGGCACCTACCGCTATCTGGGTTCGGCGCTGCTGTGCCTGGGGGGATATGCGCTGTTGATGAACCTGGACACGGCGCTGGCCAAGCGGTACTTCGATGCCGAGACCGCCGGACATTTCGCGAAGGCGGCGACCATCGCCCGCACGGCCGTTTTTCTCCCGGTGCCGATCGCCACGGCGCTGTTTCCCAAGGTGACGTCATCCGGCTCACTGGACAATGCCAGTTGGCGGTTGCTGCTGCGCGCGCTGGGATTCGGCGGGCTGATCATTGTGGGCGGGGCAGGGATCTGCGTGGCGTGGCCCCAGTTGCCCTGGACGATCCTGTATGGAACCTGGTCGCCGGACCAGGCGCAATCCGCCGCGGCGCTGACGAGGGCCATGGTGCTGGCCATGGTCCCGCTGGCCCTGGTCTACCTGCTGCTCAATTTCGAAATGGCCCAGCGGCGTTTCCGCTGGGCGCTGGGCCTGGTGCCCTGCGGGTTGGCCTATGTCGGCGGTGTCGCGTTGTTCCACCGCCATCCGCTGCAATTGCCGGCGATCCTCGGGGCGCTGAATGGGATTGCGGCGATCCTGCTGTCGGTGGCGGTGCTGCGTCAGCGGCGGGCCGCGCCGGGCTGATCCGCCCTATCGTGGCGGGCGGGCGTTCTTGGGAATGGGCGGCGTCCCGGGCGGGAACACCACCACCTCCACGCGCTTTCGGCCCCAGTCGATGCCTTGCCGGTGGGTGTTGAAATAGAGGTCCAATTTGTGGCGACCCTTGATGGCGCCCCCTCGGTCTTCGACCACGCCATAGCCATAGCCGGGAATGTACATGACGGTCCCGAAAGGATAGTGGCGGGTGTCCGCGGCCAGGGTGCCCGGCTTGGCTCGGGTCCCGCTGGCCGTGATGCCGATCGCCTTGGGTTTGCCCCGGTTGGGGCCGCTGGCGATTACCGCCTGGCCACGCCAGTTGCGCTTCCAGCCGCAGCAGGTGCCGCATGAGCAATATCCGGTGACCTCCATCCGGACCAGCCGGCCGCGGATGATTCCGTCGCGTGCGGCGGCCTCGTCGCGGAAACTGACGCTGCAGCCGGCGACACATCCAACGAGCGCCACCCCCAACAGCCACGGCATCCAACGGCCGAGTGAGCGGGTCGCATCCTGGGTTGCCGCCGCTGCCATGATGCCGGGTCAGGGGAGGCAGGACTCCAGGGCATCGCGGACGAGGCGCCCGGAGGCCCACCGGCGATAGTCGGCCGTGGAGCGGATGTCGGCGATGGGCTTGACCGTTTCCTGGGCGAGGCGCTCGGCTTGGTCGATCAGCGCCGCAGTCAGTTTTTTCCCGGCGAGGAGTGCTTCCACCTCCCGCAGGCGTACGGGGGTCGGGGCGATGGACCCGAGGGCGATGGCGGCAGTTTCGACATGGCCGCGGGTCATCCGGATGCGCGAGGCCGCCATGACCTTGCTGATGGCCTGGGCGCGGCGCGTGCCGATTTTGCGGAAGCGTTCCTTGGCCGTGCCGCGTTTGGGCAGTCGAAAGGCCTGGATGATTTCATCGGGCCGCAGATCCACCTTGCGGTAGGCCAGCCAGAACTGCTCGAGGGGGACCTCGCGGGTGCCCTGGAGCGAGGTCAGCAGAACGCTCCCGCCGGTGACGAGCAGGGCGGGGGCGGTGTCGCCGGCCGGGGAGGCATTGGCGGCATTGCCGCCGAGGGTGCCGCGGGCCTGGATTTGCGCCGCGCCGACCGTGGCCGCCGCGGCGATCAGCGCCGGTACGTGGCGGTGAATGGGTTGGGCATCCACCAGGAAGGCGTGGGTGACGCCCGCGCCGATCTGGATGTAGCGATCCGTCACCTCGATTTCAACCAGTTCGGGCAGGTTCCAGACGGATGTGGCGCGCGGGGGCAGGGGGACGCCGGCGGCCCACTGCACCATGAGATCGGTGCCGCCGGCCAGCACCTGGCCGCGGGTGTTGTCGCGGGCCTGCAGGCGCAGGGCTTCTTCCAGGCGGCCGGGGAAGCGGATATCGATGGAGTCGGTTCGGTTCATGGGGTGGGTCCGGTCAGTTGCGCTTGGTTTCAGACAGCCGCTTGGCGGCGAGCTTGACGGCCGCGATGATCTTGGCGTAGCCCGTGCAGCGGCACAGGTTGCCGGCCAATCCTTCGCGGATGGCCTTCGTGGAGGGCCTGGGATTCTTGCGCAAGAGGGCATAGCTGCTGACGACCATGCCGGGGATGCAGAATCCGCACTGAACCGCGCCGGTTTCGATGTAGGCCTTCTGAATGGCCTTCCCGATGCGGGTCTTTTCGATGCCTTCGATGGTCAGGATCTCGGTGCCGTCTGAAAGCTGGCCGAAGGGGACCAGGCAGGAGACGACGGGTTCGTTGTCGATCATGACCGTGCAGGCGCCGCACTCGCCTTCGCCGCAGCCTTCCTTGGAGCCGGTCAGGTCGAGATCCTTGCGCAGCACATCCAGGAGGCGGCGACCGGCGGGCGCCCGCACCCGGACGGGTTTGCCGTTCAAGATCCAATGGCGCTCGATCGAACTCATGGGGGGCCTCCCGGGGGTGAATGCAGGGCTTCGTAAATGGCTTCCGCGGTGATGGGGATGGAGCGGATGCGGCGGCCAATGGCCGATTCGACGGCGTTGGCAATGGCGGGGGCGAGCCCGTCCATCGGCAGTTCGCCCAGGCCCTTGCCGCCGGGCGGCGCGAAGGAGTAGGGGTATTCGACGAATTTCACGTCGTATTCCGGAACATCCAGCGCGGTTGGAATGATGTAGGTTTGCAGGCGCGAGGCATCGTAGAGACCGTTCGGGCCGGTGCCGACTTTTTCCATCACGGCGTAGCCGAGCGCCTGGGTCAGGCCGCCCTCGACCTGGCCGCTGGCCAGGATCGGGTTGATGATTCGTCCGACATCCACCACGGCCGTTACGCGTTTGATGGCGAGTTCGCACGTCAGCGGATCCACCTCGATTTCGGCGACGTTGGCCGACCATGAGTAGCCCGGATAGGAGTCGCCCTTGAAGGCGCCCTGGTCCCAGCGGGTCTCCGGGGGCAGATGAAACTCGAAGAAGCCGTTGACCTCGCCGAGTTCCGCGAGCATGTTCCGCGCGACCTTGGCGAAGGCGACGGGCTTGCGGCCTTTTGAAACCAGCCGGGAGTTTCGCATCACGGCCTTTTCGCCGCGGAAGAAGTTCAGCGAGGCAAAGGCTTCGATCTGGGCTTTCAGGTCTTCGGATGCGCGATGGACGACATTGCCGACGACCATGGTGGTGCGCGAGGCAACGGTCGGGCCGGAATTGGGCACCAGACCGGTGTCGGCCATGGGGAAGCGGATGCGCGCCGGATCGAGCGAGAGGGCATCCGCGGCGATCTGGGTGAAGATGGTGTGGACGCCCTGGCCCATTTCGGTGGAGGAGACGCGGATGTTGACGCCGGGCTTGCCGTCGTCCAGCCGGGCCAGTTCCATGCGGCCCTTGGCCTTGAACTTGGCCTCGCCATCGCCGGTGAATGCCGACCCGTGCGCAAAAAACGACAGGCCGATGCCGTAGTACTTTTCCTGGCCCTTGCGGAGCTTTCCATGGGAGGCGCGTTGGAGCTTGCGGGCGAAATCGGCGCGTTGGAGGGCCAACGCCAGGCAGGCGCTCGAGCCGTTCTCCCTGGAGAGAACCTGCCCGGTGGGGGTGATGTCGCCGGGGCGCGCATGGACTTGCCGGCGGTACTCATGGGGTTTACGACCGAGACGCGCGGCGATGGCATCGATGTGCGACTCGATGCCCCAGATGGCCTGCGGCGCGCCGAAGCCGCGGAAGGCCCCGCAGGGAACTGAATTCGTCCGGGCGACTTTGCCGCGGATGACGACGTTTTCGCAGCGATAGGCCAGCGCGCAATGCAGGATGCCGCGGAACATGACGACATCGGAGATGGTCAGGTAGGCGCCGCCGTCGAGGATGTAGTCGCATTCGATCGCCGTCAACGTGCCGTCCTTGCGGAACCCGGTTTTGTAGCGCACCCAGACGGGGTGACGCTTGGGCGTAAACAAGATGTCTTCGTGGCGCTCGTAGGTGATCTTGACGGGGCGGCCGGACTTGAGGGCCGGCAAGGCCGCATAGCCGGTCAGCATGGTGGGATACTCTTCCTTGCCGCCAAAGGCGCCGCCCACCGGCGTCTGCCGGGCCCGGATTTTGGCTGGGGGGAGGTTGAGCGGATCATTGAGTTCGTGGACCGGGAAATACGGGCATTGCATCGAGCCTTCGACCAGGATGGAGCCGTCCTTTTGGGGGAAGACCACCAAGCCCTGGTTTTCGATATAGAGCTGCTCCTGATGGCCGGCCCAGTATTCGGCCTCCAGGATGTCATCGGCGGCGGCGAAGCCTTGAGCGATGTCGCCCTTGACGATGTCCTGATCCTTCATGGAGTCGAGCCGGGCGGGGGTTTTCTTGAAGAGGGCAATGGCTTCCGGCAGGGTCAGCAGGGGCGGGAGTTCGTCGACCACGACCTGGATGTGGGCGGCGGCATCGGCGGCGCGTTCGGGGGTCCGGGCGGCCACCACGGCCACGGGCTCGCCGCGGTAGCGGATTTTCCCGCCGATCTCCGCCAGCAGCGGCATGGTGCGGTCGTGCATGTGGACGACATTTTCGCCGGGAATGTCTTGGGCGGTGGCGATGGTTATGCCTTTCCAATCGTAGGCCGAATCGGGGGTAACCGCCTTGAGGAGGCCTCGGGCGACGGGGGAACGGACCACCGCGCCCACCAAGATCCCGCGGGCATCCAGATCATCGAGATAGCGGGTCTGCCCGCGCACCTTGCCATCGGCATCTACGCGGGGAATGCCCCGGCCCACCAGTTTCTGCGGTTTGCTGTTGCTCATCGGCTGCTCCTGCGCATGTGCACCCCGGAACATAAGGCAGCCCGGGCATCGAGGCAATCCAAGAGAATCGACTTTTTCAGTTGAGCGGCTGGTGGAGGATGCATAGAGTGGGCCCCAGTCCGATTTGGGGAGCCGGCAGATGGAGAACGTGGAATGCAGAATGTGATTGGATATGGCGGCCCGATCGTGTGGGTGCTGCTGGTGTGCGCGCTGTTTGCGGCGCTGGTGTTTCTGGAACGGCTGTTCAACCTGCATCGCGCCCAGATTGCCGCGGATGACTTCTTGAAGGGGGTCTACAACATTCTCAACCGCGACAACCTGGTCGAAGCGGCGACGATTTGCGAAGAGGCGCCCGGCCCGGTGGCGCGGCTGGCGCTGGCGGCGGTGCTGCATCATGACGACACGCTGGACAACATCGGCCGCGCCATCGAGGATGCCGGCCTGGAGGAAATTCCCCGAATGGAGCGCGGCCTGGGCTGGTTGGCGACCCTGGCGCGCATCACCCCGTTGATCGGGCTGTTGGGCACGGTGCTGGGCATGATGGAGATGCTGCTGGCGGCAAGCCGCAACGCGCCGCTGGTGCAGTCAGCCGACTTGACGGGGGGGCTGTGGACCGCGCTGTCGGCAACGGCCCTGAGCCTGGTGATCGCGATCCTGGCCTACGCGGGATACAACTTGCTGGTGTCGCGCGTGGAATCCATTCTGCTCGACATGGAGCGCTCGGCATCGGCCCTGATGAATTTCATGCGGCAATGGAAGCGCACGCGGGAGGGCGCGCCGGCGTGAGAATCCCCGACCAGCCCATCCAAATGCAGTTCCGCAGCGTGCGTCGGCGCTTCAAGGGGCGCTATCGCCGTTCCGTGGGGCCCATCGAGGTCGTCGCGCTCCTGAATGTGATCCTGCTGCTGGGCTTGTTTGCCTTTGCCTCGATGCGTTTCGTCTTGCAGCCGGGGGTCCGCGTCACCCTGCCGGAAGCGCCATTCCTGGATGGGGAGGTCTATGGCGCGCGGGTGCTGACGATCTCGCAGGAGGGCATGGTGTTTTTCAACGATGAGCGCATGACGCCTCCGCAGTTCGCCCAGGCTCTTCAGGGGATGGAACCGATGGGGCCATTGCTGATCGAGGCGGACGAAGGCACCAGCTACGGGGCCTTGATCGAGGTCTATTCGCTGGCGGTCCAGGCCGGGATTCGCGAAGTGGTGCTGGCCACCCGCCCTCCGGCGGTGGCCCCCTAGGAGCCGGGCGGGATGCACCCGATTCGCCCACGTATGGATGCCGCCCGCCGCTGGCAGCGGTTCCGCCGCACGGGCCTGCAGCTGGCCATGCTGGGCGGGGCCGGATGGTTTGCCGTCCTGTTCCTGGCGTTGCGGATCGCCCCCTTGCCCTCCCCTCTCGTGAGGGAGCCGCCTCCGCGGGTGACCTGGTGGCCGGGGCCCGGGCCGGAAGCCGCTAGCGAGCAGACCGAGACGGATCCACGCATCCTGTGGTCGCCGGCCGTGTTTGCCCTGCCCACGCCGGCGGGATTCAGCCATCCCCTGCGCCGCCATCGCGCGCAGTTGCAACCGCCGGTCGACATCACGCCGCCCGGCGCCTTCTATCTGTCGAGATCCGAGCCCCCCTCGAACACCTTCCTTGGCGGCCCCGTTCGGCTCGCGCCTCGCACGGGGACGCCCGTGGAGTTGCCGGCCAACGGAGTCTTCCCGCCCCGGGACCAGGCCCGTTCGCCTTCCCGCATGGTTTTTCCCTCCGGCTGGGAATCCCGGCTGTTTTCCGGAATCGACCTGGGATACAACCGCTGGACCAACCAGATCTGGTCGGCGGAACTGGACATGCAGTTCGATGCCGCCGGCGTCCCGATTTCCGTTTTGCTCTCCCGATCCAGCGGGCTTCCCGCCGTGGACCGCCGCCTGGCCCGGTCGGCCTTCGGCTGGCGTCTCCTGGATCCCGACGCCCCCCGGTCGGGGCGTGTGGCCTGGTGGTTCTCGCCGCCGCCTCCGGCCCTTGTGGAGCGCGCCTCGCCATGATTACGCTCCCCCTTCCCGACGCATTGACCGCCATCCTGATTCTCCACCTGTCGTTGGTCTTGCTGGCCACCCTGTATTACGCCATCCGGCGCTATCGCTGGATTCCCCGCCGCCACGCCGCGCCGAATGTCTTTCGCTGTTCCGGGTGCGGCCACGTCTATCTCGACCGCCGCAACCTGCCCATGTCCGAATGCGACAAATGCGGCACCATGAACGAAAGCGTCAAGAACCTCTGAGGCACCCGAACGCCCCCGGAATCCTCCGCCCGCGAACAGGGTAGGGCGGGGGGGCGGACGGGGGGGGGGGGGAGGCGTGGTCGCCGAAACATCGGTTTCTTCGGTGCGGCTCAAGCCGGCTTGCATCTTTCGCCCATTTTGAGTATTTCCTCTCCCGAGCATTCCGATACGAACCCCCATGGAAGATTTCATCCCATGCCCCTGACCATCCCCATTCTCAAGTTCACCGAGCACAAGGAATCGCGCGAGCTGGAGCGCTTTCTGAAGCGGCCGGCCTTTGATCCGGAAGCTGAGAATACCGCCCAGCGGGTGTTGGCCGATATCCGCAAGAACGGCGACAAGGCCGTGCGCAAATACACCCTCGAATTCAACGGCATCGATCTGCCGTCGGAGCGTTTTGCCGTTCCGCGCGAGGAGCAGTTGGCGGCATCCGACCAGGTGGATATGAATTTCAAGCGCTGTGCGTCGGACATTTTTTCCCGCATTGTGCGGTTTGCCAAGGGGGGCATGCGAAAGGATTGGAGCATGGCCTCGCCCAAGGGGGGGGTGCTGGGCGAGCGCTTCACCCCGCTGGCGCGTGTCGGCGCCTATATCCCCGGCGGCGCCGCCCCGCTGGTGTCGACCGCCCTGATGAGCGTCAGCCTGGCCAAGGTGGCCGGGGTTCCGGATATCGTGGCCTGCACCCCCTGCGATCGAAAGGGCAAGGTTAATCCCTTCCTGCTGCACGCACTGGAGGTGGCCGGGGCGACGGAAATCTACCGCATCGGCGGCATCCAGGCCATTGGCGCGATGGCCTACGGAACCGGCATCATTCGCAAGGTCCAGAAAATCGTGGGACCCGGCGGACCCTACGTCACCGCCGCCAAAAAGCTGGTATATGGCGATGTGGATCTCGATATGGTCGCCGGCCCCAGCGAGATTGCGGTGCTGGCCGACGAAACCGCGGTGCCCGCGCATGTCGCCGCCGACCTGCTCTCGCAGTTGGAGCACGGAACCGGCCAGGAGAAAGCGCTGTTGGTGACGCCCTACATGGCCATGGCGACCAAAGTGATGGAGGAAATGGACCGCCAACTTGCCCGGCTTTCGCGCCGCGAGGCCATCGAAAAGGCCGCCGCGACCGGGGCGCTGTTTGTGGTGGTGGATCACCTCGACACCGGCATGGACCTGATCAATCGGTTTGCGCCGGAGCATTTCGAAATCATGACCAAGGAGCCGCGCCGGTGGTTGCAGAAGGTCAAGAATGCCGGCGCGGTGTTTGTCGGCGCCTGGACGCCCGAATGCGCGGGGGATTTCGTGGCCGGCCCCAGCCATGTCCTGCCCACCGGCGGCACGGCGGCCTTCTTTTCGGGGTTGACCGTCGATTCCTTCCGCAAGCGCACGAGCGTGGTGGCCTTCACCCGGGCGGACCTGGTCGATGCCTTGCCGCTGATCGAGGCCATGGGGCGCGTCGAGGGACTCGACAGCCATTCGCGCGCCGCGTTCATCCGGTTTGACCTGCCATGAATACTCTGATTCGATCCTCCGTCCGCGACCTAACGGCTTACGCGCCCGGCGAGCAACCCCAAGACGCCGGGCTGATCAAGCTCAACACCAACGAAAACCCCTATCCGCCGAGCCCCGCCGTGATGCGCGTGCTGCGGGAGTTCCCGGCGGAAACGCTGCGACTCTATCCCGATCCCCTTTGTACCGCCTTGCGCGAACGCATTGCGCAGATCAGCGGAGTGTCGGTCGATCAGGTCTTTGTCGGCAACGGTTCCGACGAAGTGCTGCGGCTGGCCACGCGCGCCTTCACCGAGCCGGGCGGCGCGGTCGCCGCCTTCGACCCAACCTATTCACTCTATCCCGTTCTGGCCGCCGCGGAGGAGGTGGGATACCACGCCGTTCCACTTCCCGATGGCTTTGGCTGGACCGAGCCTCCCGAAGACCTGGAGGCCACGCTGTTTTTCCTGGCCAATCCCAATGCCCCGACCGGCGTGTGGGTTCCGGAGCCAACCGTTCGTCAGTTCTGCCAGCGATTCCATGGGGTGGTATTGATCGATGAGGCCTATGTGGATTTTGCCGGCGGGCGCGATTGTCTCGGCCTGGCCCGGGAACTGCCCAATGTGCTGGTGTGCCGGACGGTTTCCAAATCGTGTTCTCTGGCCGGGCTGCGCATCGGGTATGGCATCGGACCCGCCGAGTTGATCGCCGCGCTCTTCCGCCTCAAGGATTCCTATAACGTCGACCGCCTGGCGCAGACCATCGCCCTGGCGGCTCTCGAAGATCCGGGCTGGGTGCACGACAACACCCGGCGCATCGTGGCCACCCGCGATCGCGTGGCCTCCGAGCTGGAGAAGCGTGGATTCCGGGTCGTGCCTTCCGCGGCCAATTTCCTGTTCGTGGAGCCCCCCCCGGACCGTCCCGCCGCCGATCTGGCTGCCGACCTGCGCGCCAAACACATTCTCGTGCGCTATTTCCCCGGAAGTCGAACCGGCCGCCATCTGCGCGTATCGATGGGCACCGATGCCGAAATGGATGCCTTCCTTGCCGCCCTGTAGCCGCGCCCGCCGGGCGCAGGAAAAGGGCCGCGGCCTACAGGTTGTAGTCGCCCGCGGCTTCGGGCTGATAGGGGATGTCGACAATTTCAATTTCGCGCGGGCCGCCCGGCGTCTGCCAAGTGATGAGATCACCCTTGGAATAGCCGAGAATGGCGGTGCCGATGGGAGAGACCACCGACAAACGCCCCTTTTCCACATCGGCCTGCTCTGGAAACACCAGCGTGTACTCCATCCGTTCTCCGCTGCCGACATCCTTCAGCACGACGCGCGAGTTCATGGTGATCACATCCGCCGGGACATCCTGGGGATCGACGGCATCCGCCTGGGCCAGTTCAGAGGCCAATTCCTTCAAAAACGCCGTATCGCGGCTTTTGCGCGCCAGGGCTTCCTCCAGCATGTCGGTCAGGCGCTGGTGATCTTGGCGTGTGATGTGCAGCTTGCGGATGGTCATCGGGGATCTCCTCGGGAAGGACGGTTATAGGATCTTAAATTTGGGCAGGTCTTGCAAGTCGATCATGCCGGCCAGTCGGTCTTCCGGGTCGACCACCACCAAGTCGTCAAAACGGTGCTGTTGGAAGATCACCAGGGCATCCGCCGCCAACCGCCCGGAACAGATGGAGCACGGATGGCGGGTCATCAGATCCTCCACCGGGCGGGTATGAAAGTCCATGGCGCCCCCGGCCAGATAGCGGCGCAGGTCGCCGTCGGTCAGCAGCCCCAGCACGCGGCGGTCCGAATCCACCACCACGACGGCCCCGGCCTGGGCCTTGGTCATGACAATCAGGGCATCGCGGACCGCGGCCCCGGGATGGACAATGGCCAGCCGTTCCCCGGTACGCATGATGTCATCCACCGTCAGCAGCAGGGAGCGGCCGATGGCCCCGCCGGGATGCAGCCGGGCATAATCGTCCCGGCCGAGCCCGCGCGCCTCCAGCAGGGCGATCGCCAGGGCGTCGCCGATGGCCAGCGCCACGGTGGTCGATGCCGTCGGCACCAGGTTCAACGGGCAGGCCTCGCGCTCCACCGAGCCGTCCAGCACCAGGTCGGAATGCTTCGCCAGCATGGAGTCCGGGCCGCCGGTCAGCGCGATGATGCCCGCTCCCGTCCGCTTCAACATCGGCAGCAGGTTGATCAACTCATCCGATTCCCCGGAATAGGACAGCGCCAGGACCATGTCGCCCGCCTGCACCAGCCCCAGATCGCCGTGCATGGCCTCGGACGGATGCAGTACATTGGCCGGCGCGCCGGTGCTGGTGAAAGTCGCGGCGATTTTCTGCCCGATATGGAACGATTTGCCCACGCCCGTCACGATGATCTTTCCGCCCGCATCGAGCGCGCCGCGCAACCGCTCGACCGCTTCGTCAAACGCCCCGTCAAGCCGGTCGCGGGTGCGCTGCAACGCCGCGACTTCAATATCGATGACGCGCTGGGCGATGCTCAAATGGGAAGCTGCTGGTTTCATCCGCGCCCACCATAGCCAAACCCGCCCCGCTCGACAAGGCGGCAGAACACCGAAAACCGTCCGCTACAGTTTACGGTTTACCGAAGACGTTTCCGTTTGTAGACGATTGACCGATGTGCTTTGTCGGGCGAAGTGCTTGCTTCGTCCTTTTTCTCCCGGAAGACAAGGGACAATTGCATCTCTTCAGAGGACTGATGAGAGGCCCTTTTGCACGCATGTCGCGCAAGATCGACATATTCCTTGGCCTTGTCGATGCCGATATAATGGCGATTTTCCTTAATGGCGGCAACGGCCGTGGTGCCGCTTCCGATGAAGCAATCCAACACAATGTCTTCTGGGTTGGTCAGCAGTTTGATGAGGCGTCGAGGCAATTCAACGGGGAATTTCGCCTCATGGTCGTCGTTGGCGCGCACGGATGGTATATTCCAGACCGCGCGTGATCCCCAGTTAATCCATTCTTCACGGGTCAACCGGGAGCGGTCAACGGTGGTGATTCCGGGTTTCCAGAAGATGTAGACGTATTCAAATTCGTCCACGGCACGGTAGGAAATCGTATGCCAGCGGGAGTTCTCCCATGCCGCATCCTTGACCCATATCCGACGATCATAAAGGTAGAGTCCGGCTTTGGCTGCCATGTTCTCAATCTCTCCCCCGGCCAATTTTACTCTCGTCTGGGCTTGGTACTTCCCGCCGCGAATGTTGTTGCCGTTGAGTCGCCGATCAATGGTTTGTTCGCTGCAGTGTAAGAACTTGGCCAGTTGATCGCGGCTAAAATGTGGATGTTGTTGTTTAGCGTCGAGAATCTGCTCTTTCGTGATGGACACCTTTCGACGGCTGACGTTCTCGGCCATGAGGCGTGGCATGGAATCGTCCTGAAAGCAAAGAATATCCGCGATATTGATGGCAAGAAATGCCCCCGGCTTGAGAATGGGGTTATGCAAAGCGATTACATCTGACAACATGGCCAGCCAGCCGGCATAGGACATGTCCTTTTCATACTCTTTGCCCACATGATAGGGGGGCGACCAAACACTCAGGGCGATTGAACTCGGGCGAATCTGCTGGAGTAGCTTGCGGGAATCGCCGTAATAGATCGTGTCGGCGGCAAGAGGATCTGTCATGGAGCTAATCATGCCATGTCCCTTCACAGCCTCGACGAGAGTCATACATGATTTTCTGCACCCGCCACGGGCACCTGGCCTGAAGTCGAGAGAAGCTCAGTCGCACCCGAAAGTCTTCGCCGCGGCTCGGGGCATTTCGGCCAGCCAACCAGATCGTCTCCGCGGCGTCGGGGTTATATCGCTCCTGGAGCAGCCCGTTTGGGATCGCGGACAACGTGGCTTCCTGAAGATAATGGGTTTTGCCAATATCCGCGTACTTGAAGTGCAACAGAACGGTGGTGGTCAGATATTGCCTGCCCGCATATTCGGAAATGCGGGGCAGGGATCCGGATTCTTGCACTTCTTGTCCGCCCCGCCGCTGGCGGATGAGCATGGAGGATTGGGACATCTGAATCGTAGCCGTGCTGTTGGATTTCTCCGCCTTGGAATCTACAAACAGAGCCTGGCGAATCGTCTGATCCGGCAGGATAATATAGCGGGCTTTCTTGTAATCAACGGTTCCAAAGATCCGCTGGGGTACATTATGACCAGGCAATCGGTCCAGCAGTTCTCGGGTAATGTCCTCGGCGATATCCTTGACGTCATCCGGTGATTTGAGGAATACCTCATGGGCTTCCATGCCAAAATCAAGAGCGGCTTGAAATACCCAGCGCAGGGTCAATTTCTCGACGGCTTCGATCTCATCCGCCGACAGTGCCGATAGGTCTTCACGTGTTGTCATGGTGCCTCATACTAGCACTTGGCTCTCATAATAGTGAACTCGTTTCTTTACCTTATCCGTGTCGTCCGTCTCGGTTCTTCCCGCCTGTCTTGCATGATTTCAACGGGAGCCCCTCTAAGAAGAACCGGATCACGGCATTCGTCGAAGCGAGAACGTATGGCGGGTGTTGCAATAGAGGAGGGCATCCGCGGCGTTGGCCGCGCCCTGTGAAAATCTTGGCCAGTCGCGCAGATTACTTTGAAGAAAGAGATCGATGGCCTTTTCAAGAGAGCAATGCCGCTCGCGCAGGTCGCGGGTCAGGCGGGTGTTCAGTTGGGTGCGCCAATGGGCTTCCACCAATATCAGGCGGTCCAGGCGAGTGCGCACCGGTTCATGCGCGGCCAGTTCGCCGTCGGCCAGCAGAATGCGCGCCGGGGGGATCCGGACGTTTCGCAACACCTGCCCGGCGATGGGATCAAACACCGGCTGACGGATGGGGGCGCCCCTGCGGAAGTCGTCCAACGTCTGGTGCAGCCGCGGCAGGTCGTTGCCATCGGGGTGCGACCCGTAGCGGCCATGGGCCGGGCGCTTGGCCCTCGGCAGGCGGAAATCGTCCAGCGCGAGCATGGCCGCCTGCGGCAGATGGCGGCACAGCCAGTGGGACAGGGTGCTCTTTCCGCCGCCGCCCGGTCCGCCAATGCCGACGATCATCCGGCCGGGTGCCACCTCCGCTTCCCGGGCCAGCCAGGACCGGACCCGATGAAAACAGCGGACCGTCGCTGGATTCAGATGTTCCAGATGGGATGGCGCGTTCATTCCGAATCCATTTTCCACGGCATGGAAACCTGTTTGCCGGTTTTTCCACGGCATGGAAACCTTTTTTGCGTCTGGAACGGATTGGTATTTGCAGCGACCGGGGAAATTCGGTAATACCCTTGGCTGTGCGTACCGGTAGGCCAACGGGCCGAATCCGGCCTGGAACCTGGTTTGGTTGAACGGCAAAGAGAGGCGCGACTATGGACCTGGAACGGATCAAAAGTGTGATCGAACTCATGCGCGAGCATGAGCTCAACGAATTTGCCATCGAAGACCGGAATTTCAAGCTGTCGTTGAAGCGCGGCGTTCCCGTGGCCATGATGCCCGCCGGGATGACCATGGCCGCCCCGGGGGCCCTGCCGCCGCCCTCCCCGGCGACTCCGCCGCCGGAAGCTCCCGCGGAAGAAAACCTTACCCCGATCCCGTCGCCGCTGGTCGGGACGTTCTACCGGGCGTCCTCGCCCGATGCGGATCCCTTTGTGACCGTCGGCAGCCGCGTCGGGAAGGATACCGTGGTCTGCATCATCGAGGCGATGAAGGTCATGAACGAAATCAAGGCCGAAACCAGCGGGGTCATCAAGAAAATCCTGGTGGAAAACGCCACGGCGGTCCAGTTCGGACAGCCCATGTTCATGATTGAAAAGGGCTGAGCCGCCATGTTCAAGCGGATCCTGATTGCCAACCGGGGGGAAATCGCCGTGCGCGTCATTCGCGCCTGCCGGGAAATGGGGATTCGTACGGTCGCGATCTATTCCGAAGCCGACGAGACCTGCCTGCACGCGCAGTTGGCCGACGAGGCGATCTGCATCGGCCGTCCGCCCTCTACCGAGAGCTACCTCAAGATTTCCAACATCATCAGTGCCGCCGAAGTCACCGATGTGGACGCCATTCATCCGGGCTTTGGCTTCTTGTCGGAAAACGCGCATTTTGCGGATATCTGCGAGAACTGCGGCATCACCTTCATCGGGCCGTCGCAGGACAACATTCGCCAAATGGGCGACAAGTCGATGGCGCGCGAGATCATGAAGAAGGCCGGCGTGCCGGTCACCCCGGGTAGCGATGGCGTGGTGAAGACCCAGGAGGAGGCCCTGGCGATTGCCCGCAAACTCGGGTATCCCGTGCTGATCAAGGCGGTCGCCGGCGGGGGCGGCAAGGGCATGCGCATCGCGCGCAACGATGTCAGCCTGGCCCAGGGGTTCATGACCGCCAGCTCCGAGGCGGAGCGGGCCTTCGGGAATGCGGACCTGTATGTCGAAAAGCTCGTCGAACGCGCGCGCCATATCGAAGTGCAGCTCATGGCCGACAACCACGGCCACGTCTATCAATTGGGCGAGCGCGACTGCAGCATCCAGCGCCGGCACCAGAAGCTGCTGGAAGAAACGCCCAGCCCCGCGCTGACGCCCGATCGACGCAAGAAACTGCTCAAGGCGGCGGTCAAGGCCGCCCAGGCCTGCAAGCTGCGCAACGTGGCCACCATCGAGTTCCTCTGGAACGAGGATGCCCAGGAATTCTATTTCATGGAAATGAATACCCGCATCCAGGTCGAGCATCCCATCACCGAGGAAGTGACGGGTTTCGATCTGGTGCAGGCCCAGATCCGCGCCGCCGCCGGCGAAGTGTTCCGCTATTCCGATCGCGACCTGGAACCGTCCGGACACGCCATCGAGGTACGCGTGAATGCCGAGAATCCCTACAAAAACTTCACGCCTTCGCCCGGTCCCGTTCAGGCCGTCCACTTTCCCGGCGGGCCCGGAATCCGCATCGACTCCCATGTGTATTCGGGGTACGAGATTCCACCCTATTATGACAGCATGATCGGCAAGATCATCGCCCGCGGCAAAAACCGCGAAGAGGCCCTGACCCGCATGGCCCGCGCCTTGGCCGAATTCAAGATGGTCGGGCCCTCCACCACCGTCCCCGTGGCCCAGGCCCTCTTGGCGGATGCCCGTTTCCTGCGGGGAGAATACAACACCCACTTCCTGGAACAGTTCATGAATGACGTGTTCTGGGTTAGCTGATCCTTGGCGGAGGTTCTCCGCCCGGCCATGACGAGTTCCATCGCATCATCATCCCGGCAAGGACGGCGGAACGAACTGGAGCGACAGGTTGAAAAAGCGCTGGACGGCCAGGCCGAACGAGTTCCCGCCGATCCGCGCGAGCGTCTCCGCGGATCGATCGTGGTCCTGGGCGGCGGGACCGGTTTGTCCACGGTGTTGGGCGGAAACTCTTCGCTCCCCGCCTGGTCCGCGCGCCCGACCGTGGGACTGATGAACGAATTTCAGCAGGTGGATGTCGGAGTCTGCACCACGGATGACGGCGGCTCCACCGGCGCCCTGGTGCGCAGGCTGCCGATGATCGGCATCGGCGACTTGCGCAAGGTCATGCTGTCCATGATCAACCGCGCCGAGCTTGCCCGGCGCTACGGCGATGCCCCGCCGGCGTTGCGGGTGATTCAGCAGGTGTTCCTGCACCGGTTCGGGAATCGCGCCCCGCGCCGCGCCGAATTGCACGATCCGGTCCGGGTCCTGGAACCCGGCCTTCGCAAGACCTGTCCGGCTCGCCTCCGTCAAGCGCTGGCGGGCCTGACGGAAGCCTTGCACCCCGCCGTTGAAGATCGCTTGCTCGTCCCCGGACACTGCCTGGGGAATCTCCTGCTGACCGCCGCGTTGTTTGGGCGCCGTGGCCCCTCGCGCCCACCCGCCATGCGGGCCGTGGAGTCCGGCTTGCGGGCGGTGTCCCGTGTCATCGGGGTTCCGCCCGATTGCGTGTTTCCGGCAACGGCCACACCGGGCACGCTGCGCTATGAATATGCCAACGGCGTGGTGGCCTCGGGCCAGGCCCGCGCCGCGCGGGCGCGCCGCGGATCGGCGGTTCGCTGGGTGCAGATCGCCTTCGCGAGCGACGCCTCAGCCCATCCGCGGCTGCTGCAACGACTGCGAGCCGCCGACGCGATCGTCTATGCCCCCGGCAGCCTCTACAGCAGCATCCTGCCCGTCCTGCTCACCCCCGGCATCACGGACGCCATCCGGGCGAATCGCCGGGCGCTTAAGATTCTCGGCGCCAATCTGTGGATCCAGGAGGGCGAGACCGATATGTCCTTCCGCGAGCCCAGCCGGGGATTCTGGGTTTCGGAACTGATCGAAGCCTATGGCCGGAACATCCCCGGCGGAATCAACGGACTGTTTGATGTCGCCTTGGCGGCCAGCCTGGATTCGGTGCCCGGCAGCATCATTCGCCAGTATGCTCTCGAGGGCAAACATCCCATCCACCTGGATCGCGAACGGGTGGCCAAACTCGGCGTCACGCCCGTGGAGGCCGGCCTGTTTTCCCGGGAGGATGCCGCCGGGGATTCCATGGTTCACCATGACCCGGCACGGTTCGCGTTGGCCATCCGCACCCTGTATGCGGAATGGTCGCCGCGCCCCGTTCGCCAGCCCCGCGCGGATCGGCGCATGGGCGGTCTGAGCCAGCCGGTTTCCCGGCGGTCCGCGGCGTCGGCCAATGTGCGGATGGATGCCATCGAAGCGGCCCTCGCCCGCATCCCCATCCGATCCCCGGGATTGCGCGCCCGGCTGGCGGATTGCTTCTGGCAGTACCCGGATCTCCAGCCGGACCATCTGGCCGGTGTGGATGGCGTGGAGGTGGTCCCGGATGCCCGGTGGAAGCGCAGCCGCGAGTGGGACAATATCCTGGGCTATTTTCATCCCGAGACGCGTCGGATCATGCTGCACGAACAGATCATCCCAAGCCCGGCCTCCTTGCAGGGCAATTTCACGGTCGCCCTGGGTGAATCGTTGCTGGGGCGCTACATCGCCGCCAAGCGCTGGCGGGAGACCGACAACGCCGGCGGATGCCGGATCTATGAAATCGAGCTGCGCCCCCCGGCGCGCCGCGTATGCCTCCTGTCCGATCGCCAGTTGAAAGCCTATCTGCGAATGGCCGAAATGCGGCCCATGAACGGGCGCCCCCTGAACTATTGGCGGGCCGTTCCGCCCAATACGGGATTTCTACCCACCGGGATCCTCTTCGGCCTGACCTTCGCCTGGATGCTCGACAATACTTTCGTTCCCGCCCTCGATTACGAGATGCAGGTGCTGCATTGGCCGGCGTCCCGGTTGCTTCCGTTCCAGGTCCAGCAGCAGAAACTGCACCGGCAACTCGTCCGCTTTTTCCGCCGCGAAGTATTCGGCGGCGACTGATTCCCGCCCGCGACCGGCTGCGCGAAATCCGTTGCGAAGGATCCCGGCGGCAGGTATTGTGGCCCCACCATGAAACCACGCCAGGCCAGCCGCACCCGCAACACCCGCGAAACCCGCATCCGGATCGATCTGAACCTCGACGGCGGCGGGCGCTACGAAATCGATACCGGGCTGCCGTTTTTCAACCACATGCTCGAGTTGCTGGCCAAGCACTCCCTCTTGGATCTCAAGCTGAAAGCCACCGGCGACCTGGCCGTGGATTATCACCACACCGTCGAAGATGTCGGCCTGGCCCTCGGCGAGGCGTTGAATGAAGCCCTCGGCGACCGGAAAGGCATCGAGCGCTACGGGTTCAGCCTGATGCCCATGGATGAAACCCTCAGCCGCGTCGCGCTGGATCTCGGCGGACGCCCCTATCTCGTCCTCGACATGGCCAACAAAAAGCGCAAAATCCTGGATTTCGAGCTCAGCCTGCTGGGTGAATTCCTGCGCGCCTTCACCACCCAGGCACGGATGAATCTGCATATTTGCCAGTTGTACGGCTCGGATGCGCATCATGCGTGGGAGTCGGTATTCAAAGGGCTGGCCCGCGCCCTGAAGATGGCCTGCAAGCGCGACCCCCGCGTCAAGGGCGTGCCTTCCAGCAAAGGGATCTTGTGAGACGCCCCTTGCAAGGGCGATCTCCATGAAGGCGTTCTCGAACCCGTCATGATCGGCATCATCGACTACGGAATGGGGAACCTCGGCAGCGTCGTCAATGCGCTGGCCTATTTGCGGCGTCCCGCTCGGATTCTGAACCAGCCGGACCAGATGGACGATTGCCAGGCGCTCATTCTCCCCGGAGTCGGGGCGTTCGGCGATTGCATGGCCAACCTCCAACGCAGCGGATTCGTCGGGCCGCTGGGCGACTGGATGGCCGCCGATCGCCCCCTGCTGGGGATTTGCCTGGGATTGCAGGTGCTCTGCGTCGCCAGTCAGGAGTCGCCCGGGGTGGCGGGCTTGGGCATGGTGCCCGCCTCCGTGGTGAAATTCGACCCCCGTCCCGATCTGAAGGTCCCCCAGATTGGCTGGAATCGGGTCTGCCGGGCGCCGGGGCGGGAGTGCCCCTTGTTCAAGGATATCCCCGACAACACGTACTTTTATTTCGTCCACTCGTTCTATTTGCCGGGCCACCCGGATTGGGATGCCGGCCGGACTGTGCATGGCGTGGAATATGCTTCGGCGATCTGGCGCGGCCGGACCGCCGCGGTCCAGTTCCATCCCGAAAAAAGCCAGCAGGCCGGCCTGAAATTGCTCGCCAACTATGCCGACTGGTGCGGGGAGGAGCGTCATGCCTGATTTTGTCATTCTACCGGCGGTGGATCTCAAAGGCGGCAAGTGCGTGCGCTTGCGCCAGGGCCGCGCCGACCGGGAAACGGTCTATGGCGACGACCCCGTGGCCCAGGCCCGCGAGTGGGCTGCGCAAGGGGCGGCATGGCTCCATGTCGTCGATTTGGACGGCGCATTCCAAGGCCACCCCGTTCATCTGGATGTGGTCGGCCGAATGGCCGCCGCGGTCGATATCCCGGTGGAGTGCGGTGGCGGACTGCGCACCGACGCCGATCTCGAAGCGCTGCTGGCCCACGGCGTTCAACGCGCCATCCTCGGTACGCGCGCCCTGGAACGGCAGGAAGGACTTTCGGCACTGGTCTCGACCTTCGGCGACCGCCTGGCCGTGGGCATCGATGCCCGCGATGGCCGGGTCCAAGTCAAGGGCTGGACGGAAACCTCCTCCATTTCCGCCGTGGATCTGGCCGGGCGGGCGGCGTTGGCGGGGGTGCGCACCATCATCTATACGGATACGGCCACGGACGGCATGCTGGGCGGGCCCAATCTCAAGGCCGTGGCCGAGGTGTGTCGGGCCGCCGGCCCGAAATGCCAGGTGATCGCTTCCGGCGGCGTTTCCTCCGTGGAGGATGTCCACCGGCTCCGCTCGCTCGGTTGCGACAACCTGACGGGTGCCATTGTCGGCAAGGCTCTCTATGACGGATTGGCCTCGCTTCCCGACCTGCTCGCGGCGGCGCGCGCTCCCCTTTGACCGGTTGACCCCGCCGGCACTTCTCTTACGCCGGGCCGAGGGGGTTCACGATTTTCGCGAGGTAATTCTCGAGTTCCCGCCCGTACTCGGTATCCTTGCCCGCCAGGGTTAATTGCTTGTGCAGCATGGCCAGGCCGTCGCTGCCCATTTCCGCCTCCTCCGCACTGTGGAAACGGCCGGCCGGATCCGGGTCCAGCAGGCGCTGCAGCAGCCGCAGGAACTGCTCGTTGTTGCGGACATGGTCCGGCAGCATATCGTAGAGCCGCGGCAGCAGCGACAGCTTGGTTTCCAGCAGCTCCGCCTCGTCCTTGGGGTTGCCCCCCGCAAACAGCCGTTCCCCGCGCAGCATTTCCAGGCCGACCAGACCCAGGCTGTACAGGTCCGAATGCGCACGGGCAATCCGTTCCTGGTGGGTCTCCGGCGCCATGTAGACCGGCGTGCCCAGCAGTAGCGTGATGTTTTCGTCCAGTTGCATCGCCCGGCCGTAATCAATCAGCTTCACGTAGCCCAGCCGGTCAATCATGATGTTGGCGGGCTTGACGTCGGAGTGGACAAACCCCATCTCGTGAAGGATTTCGAGACCGCGCAGCGCCTGGCGCAGCACGTACAGCACAATGCCGGGCTGGATGCGGATCTTCCCGTCCTCCAAGCGAAAAATCACGTCCGTGAACCTCCGCCATTCTTCTTCCGTGGAGCGTGCGTGCGCCTGGGCCAAATGGTTTCCATCCAGCAATTCCCGCAAGGAAATGCCATTGACCACTTCCATTTGGACATAGCCAATGCCGTTGCTTTCCTCGTAGATGTCCGGCGCCACCAGCGCCGGATTTTTCACCAGTTGCAATTTGGAGGTCTGGGCGGCAATCCGGCCCATGTCCGTCCAGTACTTCTTGGCCGTGGCGTAGATGCTGGGATCGAACAGCTTGATGGCATGACGAGTCACGCAGCCGCGGGCGCCCTGGCGCAGGCCCATGAACACGATGCCCTGCCGTCCGCGTCCCAGTTCCCGCGGGAACCGATAAGCCACGGGATAATAGATGGCGCGCGCAGCCAGGATCGCCCGGTAGTTGGCGACCAGTTGGCGACTGCCGGGGCCAACTGCCGGAGATGTCCGCGGCGCCAAATCCCGCAGAATCGACAAATCCTGCGTGTCCGCCTGGCCATTTCCCGTGGCGGGGGCCGGCGATTCCACCGCGGTGGTCTCGTCAAATGACACCTTCTTGTTCACGGGGGTCAGTGTACCCCCCCTTGCGGCTTTGGCAATCTTCTGTTTGCCCGTCCGAGCCAGAGGCGTCATTGATCAAATGTTTAATTAAACATTTGATGGTTCAGAAATGATAGAATCCCATATTCCACTGATTAATTGATTTGCTCGAATACAATGTTTAATTAAACATTTGATTGTTAGAATTCTCATGCGGACTCGGATGTTTCGTCCCGTCACGCGCGAACGACACCCTGCCGGCATTGGATTGGATTGGACGCCGGAGCGGGAACCCGTTACAAAAGTCCCCATGAAACTTCCCGCCGGTCGAGATCAGGAGGTGCGTGAACGTGCCGCATTTCTGCGCGGGGAATTGCAGCGGCATAGCCGGTTGTACTATGTCGAGGCGCGCCCGCAAATATCGGATCGCGAATTCGACCGAATGATGCGCGAATTGCAGGACCTCGAGGCGGCCCATCCGGAGATCGCGGACCCCACCTCGCCGACGCAGCGGGTGGGAGGTGCCCCGATTGAGGGATTCCGGCAGGTGAAGCACGCGATGCCCATGCTGTCGCTCGACAACACCTACAGTCTGGAGGAGGTGCGGGAATTTGATGCCCGGATTTGCAAGGCGCTAGGGGTGGATCGTGTCGATTATGTGCTGGAGCCGAAGGTGGACGGGGTTTCGATCAGTTTGCGCTATGAACGCGGAGTGCTGGTGCTGGCGGCGACCCGCGGCGATGGACGGACCGGGGACGACATTACCGCCAACGCCAAAACCATTCGAAGCCTTCCGCTGCGAATTGAATCGGATGCCCCCGTGTTGGAGGTGCGCGGTGAGGTGTTCCTGGGAAAGACGGCGTTTGAACAGTTGAACCAGGAGCGGCAGAGGGCCGGTGAACCGCTCTTTGCCAATCCGCGCAATGCCACCGCCGGATCGCTGAAGCAACTCGATCCGAGAGTGGTGGCCGCTCGTCCGCTGGCAGCCGTTCTCTATGCCACCGGAGCGCTGGACGGAGTGGAGTTTCAAACCCAGGCGGATGTGCTGCGGGAATTGTCGCGCCTGGGATTTCCCGTGGCCGCGCTGTGGTGGGAATGCCGTGGCATCGAAGAGGTCCTGGAAAGGGCGGCGGAGCTGCAGCAGCGCGAGGCGGAACTTGACTACGAAATCGATGGGGCCGTGGTGAAGGTGAGCCGGTTGACGCTCTGGCGCCAACTCGGCACCACCGCCAAGGCGCCGCGGTTTGCCATGGCCTACAAGTATGCCCATGAGCAGGCCCAGACCGTCCTGCGCGACATTACGCTCCAGGTCGGGCGTACGGGGGTGCTGACCCCGGTGGCGGAGTTGGAGCCGGTGGAACTGGCGGGATCCACCATCGCGCGCGCCACCTTGCACAACGAGGATGAAATCAAGCGAAAGGACATCCGCATCGGCGATACGGTGATCGTGGAAAAGGCGGGGGAAGTCATTCCGGCCGTGGTGGGGATCGTGCCGGAGCGGCGTCCGGCGGGCGCCCGGCCCTTTGACCTGTTCCAACATGCGGGCGGCGGCTGCCCGGCCTGCGGGGGCGGGATCTTGCGGGATCCAGCCGCCGCCGCCTGGCGTTGCGAAACCCTGGACTGTCCGGCCCAGATCCGCGGGCGAATCGAGCATTTCGTCTCGCGCAAGGCCATGGATATCCTGGGATTGGGCGAGGCCATGGTCGAAGCGCTGACCACCGAATGCCGAATGAAAGCGGTCCGGGATGACGGGCTGTTCGGCACGCGCGAGGAGGAGGAGATTCTGCCGCCCGTGGTGCGCGATGTGGCGGATATCTACGCCCTGACTCCCGAGATCCTCGAGCAACGCCGGCCCAATCGCGCCGCGGATACGCCCAGGCAGTCCATGAAACTGGCGCAAAAGATCTGCGCGGCCATCGGCGCGAGCCGGGACCGGGACCTGTGGCGGTTGATTCACGGGCTGGGCATTCCCAACGTGGGCGAAGGCCTGGCGCGCACCCTCGCGGAGGAAACCGGCTCGTTGGATGCGCTGATGTCCGCGGAGCTGGAAACCCTCTCCCGGTTCCGCGATGTGGGCCCGATTGTGGCGCAAAGCATCCGCGAGTTTTTCGACCATCCGCGCAACCGGGCGGTGGTGGAAAAACTGCGCAAGGCGGGCGTGCGTTTCGATCGGGTGGAGCGGACGGCGGCGGCCGCGCACAATGATGGATACTTCTTTGGCAAGCGGGTGGTGCTGACCGGTGCGCTGGATGCCTTCACCCGCGAAGCGGCCCAGGACGAATTGCGCCGCCGCGGGGCGCGCGTGGTGGGGACGGTCGGCAAGACGACGGACATCGTCGTCGCCGGGGCGGATGCGGGGAGCAAGCTGGAAAAGGCCCGTGGACTGGGGATCCCGGTGCTGGACGAAGCCGAGTTCGTTCGCCGTCTGGGGGAATAGGGGCGCTCAGAGCGTTGCCGCGACGTCGCGGAAGGCCTGGCGGATCTCGTCCTCGCCGGGGATCTGGCGGTGCCGCATCAGGATTTGGCCGGCACAGATGGTGGTATCCACGCACTCGGGCGTGGCGGCATAGACGAGGTCGGAGACCAGGTTGTGGCCGGGCACCAGGCCGGAGTGGTTGAGATCGACCAGGATGCAATCCGCCAGCTTGCCGACCGAGATTTCACCGGCATCGATGCCGAGCATGCGGAATCCGTCGATGGTGGCGCTGCGATACATGTCGGCGGCGGCGCCGGCGGTGGGATCGAGGGTCCGGGCCTTGGCGAGCATGGACGCGGTGCGCATCTCGGAAAACATGTCATAGCGATTGTTGGAGCTGGCCCCGTCGGTGCCGAGCCCGAAGAGCACGCCGTCGCGCCGCGCCGAGGCTTCGTCGAAGAAACCCGAAGCGAGTTTGATGTTGGAAGACGGGCAATGGGCGATGGAGGCCCGGCGTTCGGCCAGGAGTTTCCGGTCGGAATCGCTGAGCCAAACTCCATGGGCGCCGATGAACCGGTGGGTCAGCAGCCCCTCCGCATCGAACAACTCGGCGGGGGTTTTCCCGGTGGCCTGGATGCATTCGTCGGTTTCGCGTTTGGTTTCGGATATGTGCGTGTGGATCGGCAGATCATGCAGTTCGGCAAAGTCCCGGCAAAGCGCGCGCATCTCGGGCGACGTGGTATACAGGGCATGTATGCCGACGGCCAGTTCGACGCGGGCCGGGTAGGATTTGGCCAGCTCGAGGTGTTCCTCGAGGTCGCGGCGGAGTCCATCGAGGGCCTCCTGGCCCGGCGGAATGATGTTGGGATGGCAAAAACAGGTGCGGATTCCGCTTTCGTAGAAAGCGCGCAGGCATTGGGGCGTCTGCCAATACATGTCGAGGACGGCGGTGACGCCGGTCCGGATCATTTCGAGGCAGCCGAAGAGTGTTCCCCAGTAGATGTGGTCGGGAGTCAGGCGGCGCTCCATCGGCCAGATGATATTGTTGAGCCATTCGTGCAGAGGGGTGTCATCTCCGAGTCCCCGGAAGAGGACCATGGCCGCATGGCAGTGGGCATTGGCGAATGAAGGCAGGATCGCCTGGCCGGTGGCATCGAGGGTCTGGACCGGATGGAGCAGGGAGTCGGGATCAATCCACGGCTCAATTCGGGCAAACCGACCCTTTTCGATCAGAATATCCCGTTTTTCTCCATCCAGGCGGGCCTCTTTAATCAGTATGTCCATGGGGTGGATCCTTGGTTGGTGCCGGTACAGTGGGTCATCGCCAGTCGATGGCCAGATTTCTAACCGGCCGCCGCGGTCGATTCCAGAAAAAAAGAGTCGGCGGCGACGTTCCGGGGTTGGCGCCGCTTATCGTTAGAGCGGCAAAGAACGGATCAACGAGGCCATGAAGGTCGCGGTGCGGTCCAGAAGGGCGGGGTCCACCTTGTCGGTGGTATCGAGGGGGGTGTGGGAGAGTTTCATGACGCGGTCGCGCAGATCGGAGGAGGTCACGGCGAGGGCCGGTATGCCCCGAAACGCAAAGATGGCCGGCGAGAATGGCCCGGCGAAGACCGTTGTTTGCGCATCACCCCGCCTGGCCAGGGATGGACCGCATTCCCAAAACAGACAGGTGAAGGGGAGGCTTTGGAGTTCATAGCCCATACGTATTGCCTGGGCTTGGATCCACGTCGCCGTTTTCCGGTTGGCATCGCTGCCCACGGGCCGGGGGCCGAACGCGACGAGTGCCTCTAGAGGCGCGATCACGGGGCCAGCATCGCAAACCCTGATGGGGTGATCAATGGCATCCAGGGAAGGGCCAGGGGCTCTGTGAGGCCGAAAGATCGCAGAAGTGAGTTGCGCCCTCGCGGCGGCAGGGGTTATTGAACTCTTCTATTCCATAGCGGCGGGATTTTGGTATCGTGCCGACTCAAGATTCAACTCGTGGCGGTGGCTTGCCGCCGTATGGAATGGATATGAAAACCAGGTTGCTACTTGTTTGCGGCATCGGAAGCTGGATGGCCATGGGTGCCGTCTGCCGTTCAGAAAGCGAACCCCGCGTTCGCCAAGTCTATACGCTGGACGAGTGCATCGAAATCGGGCTGCAGCAGGCGGCGGTGGCGCGCAACGCGCTGCGCGACGAGCAGATCGCCGGCCGGCGCATCGGCCAGGTCCGGGCGCAGTTGCTGCCGCAGGTGTCGGGCAAGGGCAGTTATACGCGGTTGGATTCGGTGCCCGAGTTTGAGTTCGATGGCGAGCGGTTTGTGATGGGGCGCGAGGACAACTATGCCGCCAAGGCGGAAGTCAGCCAATTGCTGTATGCGGGCGGCTCGGTCGGCGCGGCGCTGAAGGCGGCCTCGCTGTACCGCGATTCGGCCCGGGCGCAGGTCCTTCGGATCGAAAGCGAACTGGTGCGCGATATCCGCGTGGCGTTCGCCGGCATTCTGCTGGCGGATGCACAGGTCGAGGTGCAGGCGGCCTCGCTGTCCCAATGGCAGGACCTGCTCGCCCAGGCCGAAGCGCGCTTCCGGCAGGAGACGGCGTCGGAATACGATGTGCTGGCGGCGCGCGTGCGCGTGGCCAATGAGCAGCCGGCCCTGCTGCGCGCGCGCAAGCAGGCGGAACTGGCCCGGGTCGCCTTCCGCAATCTGGTGCAGTTCGAAGCCGCCGACTTCGATCTGGATGGCGACCTGGTGTTCGAGCCGTTCGACCGCCCCTTGGCCGAATGGCAGGCGCTCGCCACGGAGCAGCGGCCGGAATTGCTGGAGTTGCGGAATCTGCTGGGCATGCGCGAAGCGGAAATCCGGGCGGAGCGGGGCGGGGGGCTTCCTCAGGTTCGCGCCTTTGCGGGATACAGCGGGGAAAACCCGGAGTCGGGCAGCTCCCGCGACGAGTGGGAGTGGGGCTGGAATGCAGGGGTATCGCTGGAGTGGAGTTTGTTCGACGGCGCGCTGCGCCGCAACCGCGTTGCGGAACTCAAACTGGAACTGGAAAAGGCTCGGGAATCCCTGGCCGACGTCGAACGCCGGATTGCTCTGGAAATCCAGTCGCATTTCCTGGACCTGCAACTCGCGGCGGAAACCGTCACGGCCGGCGCGGAAACGGTCGAACTGGCGCAGAAGGGGCTGGACATCGCGCGGACGCGCTATGAAAACGGCTTGGCGACGTATCTGGATTACACCGAGGCCAATTTGGCCCTGAGTACGGCGCGGCTGACCCATCTGCAGGCGCGGCATGACCACATGAATGCCCTGGCCCGCCTGCGGCAGGCCAGCGGCGAAACATTCGAAACGGGAGATACACAATGAGTGCCGATCGGAAAAACCGGACGTGGCTGGGCTCGCTGTTGGCCTGGGGCGCGGTGGGGTTGCTGCTGCTGCTGATTGTCCTGCTGGCGGTGATCCAAAAGCCCGATGAAAAGCTGGAGGAAGAAGCGGAACGGCCGGTGGCGGTGCGGGTGCTGGAGCTGGAGGCCCGCCGCATCCCGGATGGGATCTCGCTGCCGGCGTGGATCGATCCGATCCAGGCGGCGCTGCTGCCTGCGGAGCGCGCCGGGAGGGTGATGGAGCGGCTGGCCGACAAGGGCGACAACGTGGAAAAGGGGCAGGTGCTGTTGCGCGTGGACGCCCGCCTGTGGGAAAGCGCGCGCCGCCGGGCCGCCATCGAGGCCCGCGACGCCGCCCGCGATCTGGCGCGGTGGCGGGAACTGGAAAAGACCGGAGCGGTCTCGGCCAGCGACTACGAAGCCATCGTGCGCCGGCAGGAGGCCGCCGAAATCGCCATGGAGGAAACCCAGGTCTTCCTGGACCAATGCGAGGTGCGGGCGCCGTTTGCCGGCGTAATCGTGGACCGATTCGTGGAAGAGGGCGATTACGCCAATGAGGGCCAGGCGGTGTTCCGCCTGGTGCGCCTGGATCGAGTCAAGGTGGCGTTCGATGTGCCCGAGCGGGACATAGAGGCGGTGGCGCCGGGCCAGACGAAACCCTTCACCTTGGCCGCCGTCCCCGGCCGCGAATTCACCGGATCGGTTTCCTTCGTATCCAGTCAGGCGGCGCGCGACAGCAATTCCTTCGCCGTGGAACTGGAGGCCGGCAACGAGGATGGCGCGCTCAAGGCCGGCATGATCGCCCAGGTTGAGATGGTTCGGCGCATGCGCGAAGCCGCCGTCGTGGTGCCCCTGGCCGCCGTGGTGCCCTACAAGGGCCAGCATTATGTCTTTGTCGTTGAAAATGGCCGAGTGGTTCGCCGCCGCGTGCTGGTGGATGCCCTGATTGGCCACGAGGCGGTGATCGAAGGCGGCCTGGAGATCGGCGAGCGTGTCGTCGTGGAAGGCCATCGCGGCCTGCAGGACGGCATGGCCGTGGAGGTGTCGACCGAGAGCCCCGGGGCGGTGCCTCCGCCGGAGGACCCGGCGCCCGGAGTGGACGAGGCCCCGGAAGACTAAGCCAGGATCAAGCCCCATGCTTCTGTCCAACTACGCCATCAAATTCCGCACGGCGGTCTTCGTCTTCATCGTCGTGCTCGTCATCGCCGGCTCGCTCAGCTACGTGAACCTCCCGCGCGAAGGCACGCCCGACATCACCATCCCGTATGTGTTCGTGACGGCGTTCTACGAGGGGACCGCTCCCGAGGAGATGGAAAAACTCGTCACGATTCAAATCGAAAAGCAGCTCAACGACGTCGAGGGCGTCAAGGAGATCCGCTCGACCTCCGCCGAAAACGTCGCCACCCTCGTGGTGGAGTTCGTGGCCGGCGAGGACATCGAGCAGGCCCGGCAGCGGGTCAAGGACAAGGTGGATCTGGCCAAGCCCGACCTGCCACCGGATCTCGACGAGCCGGTCGTGGATGCCTTCAACTTCAGTTCGGATTTCCCGGTCTACATCTTCACCCTCTCGGGCGAGACCGATCCCGACCGGCTGAAGCACCTGGCCGAGGATCTCAAGGATCAACTCGAGCAATTGCAGGGAATCAAGAGCGCCGACGTGGCCGGCACGCGCGAACGTGAAATTCGCGTCGAGATCGACCTGCCCCGGATGGTGGCGTACCGCCTTCCACTGGGCCTGGTGATGAGCCGGATCGCGCAGGAGAACGTGACGGTTTCCGCCGGCAACATCGAGGTGGCCGGCGACAAGTTCCAGGTGCGCATTCCCGGGGAGTTCCGCCGCGTACCCGAGCTGCGCGACATCCTGCTGGCCGATCGTGGCGGCGGCCCCGTGTACCTGACGGATATCGCCACCGTGGAGGATACCTTCAAGGATCTCTCCTCGATTTCCCGCCTGAACGGGGAACCGTGCGTTTCCATCAGCCTCAAGAAACGCGCCGGGGTGAATGCCGTATCGCTGATCGCGGAGGTCAAGCAGGTCCTGGACCATGCCGGCCTGCCGCCGGATGTGACCCGGACCGAGGTGATGGACATGTCGTACTACATCGACATGATGATCAAGGACCTCGAGAACAATGTCGTCTCCGGCTTCATCCTGGTGGTGGCGGTGCTGCTGGTGTTCCTGGGGCTGCGCAATGCGACGTTCGTGGGGTTGGCGATTCCGTTTTCCATGCTGACGGCGTTCACGCTGATGGCCATCCGCGGCACGACGTTGAACATGATCGTGCTGTTCAGCCTCGTGCTGGCGGTGGGCATGCTGGTCGACAACGCCATTGTGATCGTGGAAAACATCTACCGCCTGCGGACGGAGGGGCTCTCGCGCAAGGAGGCCGCGCGTCGCGGCGCCGGCGAAGTCGCCTGGCCGGTGATCACTTCGACGATGACGACCTTGGTGGCCTTCTGGCCGCTGCTGTTCTGGCCCGACATCATGGGGCAGTTCATGGGGTTCCTGCCGCGCACCCTGATCGTGGTGCTGATCGCCTCGCTGTTCGTCGCCATGGTCATCAATCCGGCCATCTGCTCCGTGTTCATCAGCGCGCGGCCCCGGGATGCCAAGGAAGCCACGCACCCCTTCGTGGCCGGCTATGAGCGGCTGCTGCGCGCCGCCCTGCGCCACCGCGTGCCGGTTCTGCTGATGGGCTTCGCCTTTTTGGTGCTGACGGTCCAGGTCTACGCGCGGTTCGGCAAGGGGGTCGAGCTGTTCCCCGAGGTGGATCCGCGCAATGCCATGGTCGATCTGAAGTTCCCGCAGGGCACGAGCATCGAGCGGACCGACGCGGCCCTGCGCGACATCGAAGACAAAATCGCCGCCTATCCGGATGTGAAGTTCTTCCTGACGACGGTCGGCGGGCAGAGCGGGGCGATGTTCTATGGCGGGGCGCCGGCCACGCACCAGGGCAGCATCTATGTCGAATTCGTCGATGCCGCCGACCGCCAGGCGCCGTCGCTGCAGACCGTGGATTCCCTGCGTGAAGACATCGGCGTGATTCCCGGCGCGGAGATCAAAGTCGACAAGGAAGAGGAGGGCCCGCCGACCGGGGCGCCGGTCTCCATCGAGATTTCCGGCGTCGATCTGGATCTGCTGGAGCAAATCGCCACCGACATTCTACGCACTATCGAGACGATCCCCGGGTTGGTCGACCTGCAAAGCGACCTGGAAAAGGCGCTGCCGGAAATCCAGTTCCACGTGGATCGTCACCGCGCCGCGATGCTTGGGCTGGACACCGCGGAGATCGGCCGCTTTCTGCGCATGGCCATCTATGGGCTGGAAAGCAGCCGTTTCCGGGCCGACGAGGACGAATACGACATCACCCTGCGCCTGCCCGAGGGCCAGCGCAACACCCTCAACCTGCTCGATCAGATGTTCATCCCGACCCCGGCGGGCGTCACGGTCCCGCTGACCTCCCTTGGCCGCCTGGAGTACACGGGCGGACGCGGCGCCATTCAGCGCAAGGACCAGAAACGCGTCGTGACCATCACCGGCAACAATCAGGGGCGGGGCGTCGATCGCATCCTGGCCGACGTGCAGTCGCGCCTGGCGCCCCTCCACCTGCCGCGCGGCTACTCCATCGCCTACACCGGCGACACGGAGGAAATGCGCGAATCCGGGATGTTCCTGCTGCGCGCCTTCGGCATCGCGGCCGGGCTCATCCTGGTCATCCTGGTCATCCAGTTCAATTCCGCCGTGCTGCCCCTGGTCATCTTCTTCTCGGTCGTCCTTTCCATGATCGGAGTGATGTGGGGCCTGCTGATCTGCGGAATGCGCTTCGGCGTCATCATGACCGGCGTCGGCGTCATCAGCCTGGCGGGAATCGTGGTCAACAACTCGATCGTCCTGATCGACTGCATCCGCCAGCGCCGCGCCGAGGGGCTCGGACTGACCGAAGCCGTCGTCGCGGCCGGCCGCCTGCGCCTGCGGCCCGTGCTGCTGACGGCCACGACGACCATCCTGGGGCTGATGCCCATGGCGATCGGCTACAGCCTGGACATCCATTCCTGGCCCCCCGGGCTCATCGCCGGCACCGAAACCAGCGCCATGTGGAAGCCGATGGCCATCGCGGTGATTTTCGGCCTGGCCATGGCCACCGTGCTGACGCTGGTGCTGGTCCCCGCCATGTACAGCGTAGCCGAGGGCTTCGCCGATGCCCTGCGCCGGCGGCTCGTCCCCGCCGACGAGTCGGAATAAGAAACGCCGCGAGAGGCTAACATTTTGACGGATGGGGCGGGATTGTGGCAGGATGCGCGGCGATGGATGGCATCCTGGTGAGCCCCGCGGGGGGTGAGGGCGCGATCCGCAACCTGAAACCCTTTTGTTGCCAATATGCGGGTCTTCCAGAACATGTTTCGTTTGGGGCTGATGAGTGGCGTGTTTGCGGCCAGCGCGTCGGCCGGGCCGGTCGTGCACAGCGCCACCAACCGTCCCCCGTTGGGTATCGAGGCCTCGCCCTTCCTCCGCTTTGATTCATCCGTTGTCCCGACCAATGGCCGGCCGGCCGCCGTGCGGCGCCCCTTCCGGCGCCTCCCCGTGGCGGTCACCAATGTGCAGGTGGCGGGATCGTGGGACTCCTGGACCGGGCGGGTTGACCTGGTGCGCATCGATGACGACCTGTGGGAGCTGGATGCCCGCAAGCTGAAGGCACGCCTGGGCCGGCACGAATTCAAGTTCATTGTGAATGACGAATGGGAGCCGGGCGCCAACCGCGACCTGCCCATCAACCTGTTCGGGGAAATCGAACGTCCGCATCCGATGATCCAGCGCGCCGCAGTGGATGACTTTCAGATGATCCGGGTCTTTTTTCGCAAAAGCCTGCCCGAGGGGATTGAACCCGTGGCGACGCTGGATCCGCCCGTGCCCGTGGCCTGGACGGAAGTCGTCACCGAAATGGAGGATGCCCGGCAAACCGGCTATCTGTTTTCAGAGGGCGTGGTGACGTTTCTGTTTGATCAGGCGGCCTATGGGCTGGATTTGACGACGAACACCAAGGTGGTGGTCGCGGGCAACTTTAATGGCTGGGATGGCGGCGGCTGGAATCCGCAATATGTGTTGCTGCCCAGCAAGCTCCCCGGGGTGTGGGAGGGCGCGGTCCAACTCGACGGCATGCGCCTGCCCCCCGGCGAGCGGGATCTGATCTTCAAGTTCGTGCTGGACAACACGGAATGGCTGATGCCCCCCGCGTCCGCTCCCAACGCCCTGCCCGACGGCCGGGGAAGCGTGAATCTCAAGCTGGATTTGATGCGCAGCGGCGGGGCCGAAATCCGTGTGCATACCTCGGAACGCCTCGATCTGACCGTCAATTATACGCTCCGCATCGATGGGATTGCGGAGCGCCCGCTGGGGGTGCAGACCACGCCGGATGGAGTCTTTAACCGCTTTGGAAGCGATAAAGTGATGGGCGCGACCCTCGACAAGGAACGCGGCACCACCACCTACCGCCTGTTTGCTCCGCGCGCGCGCAATGCCTGGCTGTGCCTCTTCGATCGGCCCAAAGCCGTGACCTGGACGCCGGAATTCAAGCGCTTTGAGCCGGTGGAAGAATACCGCATGTGGAAGGATGAAAACGGGGTCTGGGAGATTACCACTCGCGGCCTCGACATCGGCCGCTTCTATGGGTTCCGCGTCGACGGACCCGACGGCGATGGCGAGGGCTTCCATCCGGAAACCGTCGTGGGAGATCCGTATGGCCGCGCGGCGCCAAGCGCCAACGGGTTGACCATCGTGATCGACCCGGACGCCACGAACCAATGGTTCCGGGGCTGGACCGATCACGATTGGGTGACACCCGCCCCCCAGGATGCCATCATCTACGAGTGCCATGTGCGCGGCATGACGATTCATCCCTCCTCGCGCGTGCCCGCGGCCCAGCGCGGCAAGTTCTCGGGTTTCCAGGGGTCGCTGGGCACGGGGACCGGGCTGGACCACTTGAAGGATCTGGGCGTCAATGTGATTGAACTGCTGCCGGTCAGCGAATTCATCGAGATCGACGACCCCTATAACTGGGGCTATGCCACCGTCTATTACTTTGCGCCGGATTCCAGCTATGCCACCGCCCCCGAACAGGGCTCCGCCTACTACGAGTTCAAGCAGATGGTCAATGACCTGCACAACCAGGGATTCGCCGTCGTGATCGACGTGGTCTACAATCACGTCGGACATCCCAATATCTTCAATACCATCGACCGGAAATACTACCACCGCCTCAATCCCGACCTGAGCTTTTCGAATCACAGCGCGTGCGGGCATGATCTGCGCACCGAGTCGCCCATGATGCGCAAGCTCATCGTCGACAACATCGTCTACTACATGACCGAGTTCAAGGTGGACGGGTTCCGGCTCGACCTGGCCGAGCTGATCGACATGGAGACCATGCTGGCCATTCGCGATGCGGCCCGGGCCATCAACCCCAACGTGCTGCTGATCTCCGAGCCCTGGAGCCCCGGGCGCGGCGAGAACAAGTACGATCTGCGCGGAACCGGCTGGTCGGCGTGGAACAATGATTTCCGCTACGCCGCCAAGAATTTCGTGCGCGGCTGGGGCAGCCGCGATTGGCTCCGCGAAGGCATCTTCGGCTCCCTCAACACCTGGGCGGCCGATCCCCTGCAGCCCGTCAACTATGTCGAGAGCCATGATGACCGCGCGCTGGCGGACGAATTGACCAACAATCCCAATTTCGATGGCCGGCGACTGACCGACATCTGCGCCGCTCGCAACCGTCTTGCCGCCACGATCCTGTTCACGTCTCTGGGCAAGCCGATGATCTACGAAGGCCAGGAATTCATGCGCAGCAAGTGGGGGATCAAGAACACCTACAACCGCGGCGATGCCGTGAACGCCATCCGCTGGGCCGATCGCCATCGGCCCATTGCCCGCGAAACCATGGAGTACTACCGGGCGCTGATTCATCTGCGCAACAGCGACGAAGGCGAGTCGCTCCGGGCGGCCCAGCGTCCCCCGCCGCACTATTACCGCTGGATCCTGCCCGAGAATCCCAATGTGCTTGGCTATGGGATCAATGCTCCCGAAGTGTATCCCGGGCGCGGGTTTGTTGTCCTGCTCAATGCCGATGAAACCTCGCAGCGCATCGAGGTGGAATTGCCGGGCGACACCCATTGGAAGATGATCGGCAACGGACGCGAAATCAATCGCGCGGGCCTGGCCCCGCGGGAATGGCCGGCGGGCCGCCCCCCCCCCATCTGGCCGGCCGGTTGGCGGGGCGAAATCTCCCTGCCGCCGCTGGAAAGCGTCATCCTGATGAACGGATTCTAATGGAGCCGGTCGGGTTTCTGGATCGAATTCTGGGGCGCCTCTCCGGAAATTCAACGATGGTCCTTGGTGTGTGGATGGGGCCGTATTGGACCGCGGTCCAGACGGAGAACGGCACCGGCCTGGCCACCACGTGTTTGGATGCGGGACCCACGCACGGCCAACACGCCCAGCATATGGCGGACGCCGGCACGCTGGCGGGGCGGCCGGCGGTTGAAGTGGCGCGCCACGTGTCGTCGTCTTTCCCGCTGGCTCGCAGCATGGGGCTGGCGGCGCTGAATGCGTTGCTGCCTGAACCGGCCGGAAAGGTGTCCGAGCGCAACGCCGGCGAATTGGCCGCCGAGCGTGCCGCGGGCAAAACGGTGGGGGTCGTCGGTTGGTTCCCGTTTATTCCGCAATGGCAAAGAGTCGCGGCCCGGGTGGAGATTTTTGAACAGGACCCGGTGACCGGATTCGAGATGACCTCCGAACGGGCGTCACGGCTGGCGGCATGCGATGTTCTTTGCCTCACGGCATCCACGCTGCTCAATGGCACCCTCGACGGGTTGCTGCAGGCCGCCCGGCCGGATTCCTGGAAAATGCTCGTGGGGCCCTCCGCCCCGCTTTGCCGCGATGCGCTCGATTTGGGCTTCGATGCCATCTGCGGTGCACGCGTCGTGGATCCCAGCCCCGTTGTCCGCGTCATCCAGGAAGGCGGTTGCTTCCAGCAAATCCGCCGCACCGGCGCAGTCCGGCTGCTGAATCTGACCGCATGAGGTTGTCCCGGGCCCGCTTTTCGGATTTGTTTTGCGCGCGAGGGGCGGGGGAGGGTAGAGTCGCGGCTCATTTCTTCAGGGAAGGCAAGGATCATGGTCATGAAAATGCGAACACATACCTGTGGTGAACTGAGACCTGGCGACGCGGGTTCCACGGTGGAACTGTGCGGATGGGTCGACAGTGTCCGGGATCATGGGGGATTGATTTTCATCGATCTGCGCGACCGCTACGGCCTCACCCAATGCGTCTTCGATCCGCAGGACTCCCAGTCGGCTTGGGATGCCGCCCAGTCGTGCCGTTCGGAATATGTCGTGCGGATTTCCGGAGAAGTCCGTGCGCGTCCGGCCGACATGGTGAATGATCGCCTGGCCACCGGCGGCATCGAGGTCCGGTCCCGCTCGATTGTCCTTCTGAACAAGGCCCACACTCCGCCCTTTCCGCTGGATGACCGCGAGGCCGCGAACGTCAGCGAGGATTTGCGCCTGGAATTCCGCTATCTGGACTTGCGCCGGCCCGGAATGCAGCGCGCCTTGATGATGCGCCATCGCATTCTTCAGGCCGCGCGAAACTACTTCGACGAAAACCAGTTTCTCGACGTGGAGACCCCGATCCTGACGAAAAGCACTCCCGAAGGCGCGCGGGATTATCTCGTGCCCAGCCGAGTGTCCCCAGGCATGTTCTTTTCGCTCCCCCAGGCTCCACAGCAATACAAGCAGTTGCTGATGGTCGCCGGCATCGACCGCTATGTGCAGATCGCCCGTTGCTTCCGCGACGAAGACCTGCGCGCCGACCGCCAGCCGGAGTTTACCCAGATTGACATCGAAATGTCCTTTGTGACCGCGGACGACATCATCGCCATCGTCGATGGTTTGGTGGCCCGGGTGATGACCGCCGCCGGGCATCCGGTCCCGGACCTGCCCCTGCCACGCATGACCTGGCGCGAAGCCATGGAGCGCTTCGGAACCGACAAGCCGGATCTGCGCTTCGGCATGGAAATCGTGGATCTCGGCCCGGTCTTTGCCCAGACCGCCTTCAAGCTTTTTTCCCGCACCCTGGAATCCGGCGGAGTGGTCAAGGCCATCAATGCCAAGGGATTGGCCGGGGCCACCATCAAGACGTTGGAAGAAGACTGGACCGGGCTGGCCAAGGAGGGCGGACTGGGCGGGTTGGCCTATATCCGGGTGCAGGCCGATGGCACGTGGAAGTCGCCCATCGCCAAGTTCTTCAGCGATGACGAAAAGGCCGGCCTGCAAACCGCGCTGGGAATTGAACCGGGCGACCTCGTGCTGTTTGGCGCCGACCAGTCCGAAAAGGTGTTGCCGGTCCTGGGACGCATTCGCCTGTTGGCGGGCGCGATGGCCCAGCCGATTCCGAACGACGTGTTCCGGTTTACCTGGGTGACGGATTTCCCGCTCTTCGAGCGCAACGATGAAGGCCGGCTGGTCAGCGTCCATCATCCGTTCACATCCCCAAAACCCGAGGATGTGGATTGGCTGGAAACGGAGCCCGAGAAGGTCCGGGCCCAGGCCTACGACATCGTGCTCAATGGCACCGAACTGGGCGGGGGCAGCATCCGAATCCATGATCCGGCTTTTCAGTCTCGGATGTTCCGCATCCTGGGCCTGCCGGAGTCGGAAATCCAGTTGCGCTTCAGCCACCTGATCCGCGCCTTGGAATATGGCGCGCCGCCCCACGGCGGATTGGCGATCGGCGCGGATCGCCTGGTCATGCTGCTGAGCGGGTTCCACAGCATCCGCGATGTCATCGCCTTCCCGAAGACCCAGAAGGCGATGGATCTGATGATGAACGCGCCATCCAGCGTCGAGGATAAGCAGCTTCGCGACATCCACATTCAACTTGTGGCCGCGCCCAAAGCCGAAGGCTGATGTTCCGCGCGCGTGAATCCGGCCCCCCAACTTGACCTGGATTCCATTCGGTTCCAATACCCGGAGGGCGCGTGGAACTTGCATGTTCCACACCTGTCGCTGGGCGGTGATCGGTTGTGCGGAATCGTGGGGCCGAATGGTTCCGGTAAAAGTTCCCTGTTGCGGCTGGCGGCGGGACTGGCCGCGCCAGATCAGGGCCAGGTCCGACTGAATGGCCGTTCGGTCTTGCGCCTGTCGCGCAAGCCCCTGGCGCGCCAGGTGGGCTACCTCCCCCAGGAGTGTCCGGCCCTGTTTGACTACACCGTCGCCCAGGTCGTGGCGATGGGCCGCCATGCCCATGGAGGACTGCTCGAACCCAAGGCGCCCGACGACATCGGCGCCGTGGCGCGCGCGCTGGATGCCGTACGGATGGAGCCATTGCGCCACCGGCGCCTCTCGCAGTTGTCGGGCGGAGAGCGCCGTCGCGCCTGGCTGGCCTCGGCCCTGGCGCAAGAGCCGGACCTGTTGCTGCTGGATGAACCGACGCAAGCGCTGGACCTCCATCATGCGGCCAGTGTCATGGCGGTCCTGTCCCGAAAGGCCGCCGAAGGATTGCGCGTCGTGACCGTGCTGCACGATTTGAATCTGGCAGGGCTCTATTGTACCCGCCTGGTCCTGCTCAAGGATGGACGAGTCGTGGCGGATGGTCGTCCGGATGAAATCCTGACCCAGGAACGACTGGTCGAAGCCTATGGCCCCAACCTGGATGTCGTTCATCACCCCAAGACGCTTCAGCCCATCGTGCTGCCCCGACATGAGAACTAAGCCCGGCCATCCGATCTTCTGGCTCGGGTTTCTGGGCGCTCTGATCCTGTTGCCATGGATTGGCGCCGAACCCATCGGGATCCGGTCCGTGGTCTCGCATCTGTTGGGAAGTTCTTCTCCCGACGGATTGATTTTCTTTCAACTGCGCCTGCCCCGGGTGATCATGGCTTTGCTGGCGGGGGGGGCGCTGGCGATGGCGGGCGCCGCCCTGCAAGTCCTTCTGCGCAATCCCCTGGCCGAGCCCTGGACGCTGGGGGTGGCCGGCGGGGCCAGTTTGGGCGCGTTTCTGGCGCGGGCCGCACCCTTGGCCTGGATGGTCTTGGGGCCGCTCAATGCGTCACAAGCCATGGCGTTGGCCGGGGCGGCAATCGCGATGGGCGTGGTGCTGTCGATCGCGCGCCGGACCGGTGGCTACGGAACCCAGACGCTGCTCCTGGCCGGAATCACGGTCGGAGTGGTGTGCGGCGGCATCATCATGGTCGTGGGCGGATTTGTCTCGCCCGATCAACTGGCTGGATTCCACCGCTGGCTGCTGGGCGGGCTCGATGCGGCCGATTGGCGGGATGTCGGCACGCTGGCTATGTTGGCCGTTCCCGGCATGGCGATTCTGGTCGCGTTGGCCGGTGAGTTGAATCCATTGGGATTGGGCGAAGAGATGGCCGCTGGCCTCGGGGTGGACCTGGCTCGGGTGCGCCGATGGACGGTCATCGCCACCGGCTTGGCCGCCGCCGGCGTGGCCGCGGTGGCCGGCCCCATCGGGTTTGTGGGATTGCTCGCACCCCATGCGGTGCGGCGAATGGTGGGTCCCAACATGCGGAGGGTGCTGCCGAATTCATTTCTGGCGGGCGGTGCGTTGCTGGCGGCGTGCGATGCCGCCGGGCGTTGGGCCGCGGCTCCGCTGGAAATCCCGGTCGGTGCGCTGACTGCGATCCTGGGCGGCCCGCTGTTTCTCTGGTTGCTGGTGCGTAACAAATAATACGCTACGGGTCGAAGAGTTCGATGGGGGGAATCAAGACCACGTCTCCCGGCCGAATGTAGGCGCCGGGCGAAAGGCGATTCGCCTCGTAGAAATCCCTTTCGGGAATGACAAACAGACGGCAAATACCCTCAACCGTGTCCCCCTCCTGGACGCGGTAGTGCAACATCCCCTCGATGTCATTACGGTTGGCCGCAAAATTGCGCGCCGCCCGGTAGGGTTCATCCGGCTCATCGAACTCATCGTCCGCCATCTCGGGAGCAGGAAGAGGTTCCTCTTCAGCCTCAACAACGGGTTCGACGGACTCCGGCCGAGGTAGGGGCCACAGAACAACCGCGGCCGCACCAATTACAAGCCCACCGACGGCCACCGTCCACTTCCAATCTCCACGGAACAACCTCATGGCTTCCAATATGAACCATGCCTCCCGCCGCGTCGATTCGATTTGTGAAACGAGTTCAAATAGGAAAGGGCCCTGTATACTATTTATAAATAGTATATATATAGTATTTATAAATAGTATAATCTGGCGGGCGCGATCTCACGGGGGAATGGATCGTTTGGGGTCGTTTACAGGATCGGTGCGGCGCTGGCGGCGAGTATCCAGCCGCGGGTGTCTTCATGCTGGATTTCAATCCAGGGTCCTCGGCGATCCAGTTGGCGGACAATCGCGCCTTCGGGGAGCGAAAGCAGCGGGGTGGAGGTCTCCAGGGGTCCCGACCGAACCTCATTGCCATCCGCCGTGACGACCCATTCCGGGGTTTGCCGAAGATCGCGGTGGATCCAGAGTCCGGCCAAGGCGAGTGCGAGAGCCAGCCCGGCCATGAGGACGGTCAACCGCGCCCACGATCGGGTGCGGGGCCACAGGAGCCATGCCGCCAATGCCGCGGCCGCGAGCCAGTAGGCGGCGGAGGCGGCGACTCGCCATTCGGATTGGCTGGCACCGAGCAGCAGTCGGGCTACGGGATGGCGGGCCGGCGGGGAGATGCCCGCGGTTTGCGCGGCGAAACCCAGGTTCGCCCGGATGTCCGGATCGCGCGGGGCCAACCATTGCGCATGTCGATAGGCTCGGATGGCCGGGCCCAGGTTGCCGTTTCGATAGTAGGCGTTGCCCAGGTTGTACAGAACCTCGGGCAGGACGTGGCCGCTGTTCAGCAGCGATTCCCACCCGGCGATGGCCTCCGTGAGGCGATCCTCGTCGTAGGCCCGCGACGCTTCGACAAACGTGCGCGTTGGATCGGCGGTCTGCTGTGGCCAGGCCGGGGTGGCCATCAGCCCCAAGGCCAGCAGAAGGGCCGGCCATGGCATCTGGCGGACCCATGGACCTGGGCTCGCCATGGTCAGGTGGTTGCGGTTCATAGCCGGCTCCTTTCCACCTTGCGAAGGAGCGCGGCCACCGTGGGGATCCAGTTGGACAACTCCTCGCGCGAGACCGCCGGGGCGGAAGCAAACCGGACTTGGTCGGCCAGCGAAAAGAATTTCTGCCACGTTTCCAGATCCGAGGGATCGGCCTTGGCGTTGCCCAGTTTCTCTAGGACCAGGGCGGCATCCACCGCTCCGGGCGGCAAATTCAGTCGATGGCCAAAATAGGCGGCGACCCCCGCGGCGAGGGGCGTAAAGATCGCGGAAGGATCGGATTGGCTGCGCAACGCCGCCTCGGCTTGCCGGATGTGCGCGCGGGTGATGCGCGGAGCCGCCTGTCGGCGGGCGAATGCGACATCGCGGGCCAGGCGTTCCCGCCGCCGCGTGGCGAGGAACAGTCCCGCCAGCGCCAGCGGGGCGCTGGCATGCAAGCCCAGGACCAACCAGAAGCGCGAACGGCGGTCCGAGGCGCCTCTCCATCGGGAGGGGGCGGATTTCAGGTAAATGATATCGCTTCCCAAAATCAGCGCCTTGGCGCTGGTTCGCCCCGGCAGTTGCAGGACCAGGGCGCTTTCGCCGTTGGGCGACGGGTGGACCGTCAGGGGAAACGGACCGGCGGTAATGGATTGGTATCGTCCGGCCTCGGGATCAAAGAAGGAAAAGCGAAGCGCCGGAAGCTCGTGCACTTCATCCGTGCGAGGGAAGAGGACCTGCTGGAAGGTCTTGGCGCCGCGCTCGGCGGAGGCATCGGGATTGTCGCCGACCAGCCGCGCCTCGTAGGCGCGGAACTGGTCCGAATCCGCGTAGGCGGGCGGGCGGGCCGCGGCGATATTGCCGATCCCCTGCAGGCGCAGCGAAATGGTCAAGGGTTCGCCCACCTGGAGTTCGCGCGGCCGAACATCCACCGAGAACTCGAATTGCCCAACCGCCCCGGCGAAGTCATCTGGCCGGCCCTCCTCGGGAATGGGTTGCACGGTCAACGTTTCCGGCGGGGCGGTTGTGTTGACCGGGGTTGTAGCGGCCCGGGCAAAGGGATCATCGAAGAACCCGCTGAAGAACGGATCCCGCCTGCGTTGGGGCTGGTTGCGGTCGACCACGCCGACCCGAAGGATGGGTTGGAACACATGCGTTCCGGCGGATACCGCCCGGGCGCGGGCCTGGAACCGGCGCACATTGTAAAACTGTCCGTTGACCTCTTCGCGGGCCACCTGCCGTTCCTCGAATCCGCTCAGAACGATGCCCGTTTCCGGAAAGCCGCCCAGCAGGTTGATGTCGCGCGTCAGTTCCACCGTCGGCAGCGAATAGATTTTCAGTTCAAGGTTGAAGACCTGGTGAACATACGGAGGCTTGTCCGGCAGTTGGATCCGGGCAAAGATCATGTCCCCCGGCGAGGCATTTCCATCGGGTGCGCGGACCTCCAGGCGCACTTCGGGGATTTGGATTTCACGGCCATCGAATTGCAGCGTGTAGGGGCCGATGACGTGGGTCCCGGGCCGTTGGGGAAACAGGTTGTAGGTCAGGGCGACGCGGTTGCCGCCGGTGCCGAACTGCATCTGCTGGCCCGTCCCGGTGATCTGCAGGCCGGGGATCGACGGGAACTCAACCGAGGGTGCCGTGCGGCTCCCGTGGAACGTCAGGGTGGCCTGCGCGGTTTCGCCCAGGTTCAGCAGGCGCGGTTGCACATCGAACGTCACCTCCTGCCCCGTGGCGGAAACGGTCATAGCCAACAGAAGACAGTGGCCAAGGAGGGCGCGGGTGCTGGCGCAACCACGGATCGAGATCCCGACCACCGTGCGGGGTCGGTGAAGCCGGTTGACCATGCCCTGTCTCGGCGCATTCATGGCTCGTACTCTATCGTGCTCAACGTATTCTACCAGTCTTTCTCCACGGGGACGGGCCGGCCCAGGGAGGGTTGCAGGCGATCGCGATCGGATTGCTCCTGTTCGCGGAGCGCGTCAAGCAGCATTTCCGCCTCTTCGCGGGACATTTCGCCGTTGGATTCCTCTTCGTCCGGACGCGGCTCGGCCTCCGCCTCCTGGGGGTCGGTCGGCGACGGCTCCGGAGCCGGTTCCGGCGGTTCATCCTCCTCGGATTCCGGCGGCGTTGGTGGCGACGGATCATCTTGCTCTTGATCGGAGTCCGGTTGTTCCTGTGGCTCCTGCTGCTGCTGTTGCATCTGTTGGATCTGCTGTTGCTTCAGGACCGCCAGTTCATAGTTGGCCTTGGCGTCGACGTCATTCGGATCCAGGGCAATGGCGTTCTCGAACATTTGGATGGCCTCGCCAATGGAGGATTCACTGGATTCGAGTGCCGGGGCCGGCGGCAGGGTGTCGCCCAGCATCTGCAACGGCCGATCGGCCAAGTGAAAGAGCGCGTTGCCCCGGTTGTAGAAGGCCTTGGATTGCAGGCCAAGATCGGCCGAGGTCGTGGCACGGGCGAAGTGCGTGGCGGCCTGCTCGAGGTCGCCGGCCGCATACGCCGCCAATCCCGCGTTGAAATGCGCCGCGGCGGGATCAAGCTTTTCCGCCGGTGCCGCGTCGGCCGCCGCCAGGAAGTCGTCCATGGCCGCGGAGAAGTGGCTGGCGGAAAACGCCCGCAGTCCCGCATCGAAGGCCGCTCGCGCCGAGGGGGATTCCGCCCGGGCGGGGACGGCATGTAGCGAAAGCACGCCCAAGAGTACTATAATCCGGGACTGACCCCTTTGGGGCTTCTGGGCGAGGGGTAGCATGGACTCCAGCGCCAGGAGGATCAATGCGGCGAGGATGAACCCAACGAAGCGGTCTTCGTAGACCCGGATCGAGCGGGCGTCCTGTTCGTCGCGGACCAGTTGGTCGATGCTCTCCTTGAAGATCCGCTCCAGGCCGATGTCGCCGGGGGCGGAGCGGACATAGGTTCCGCCCGTCGCCAGCGCCAGCCGTTGCAGGGCATCTTCGCGCAGGGCGGTTTGCACGATTTGCCCCTGCCGGTCGCGGAAATAGCCGCCATCGTCGGCCGGGATCAAACCGCCATCCAGCGAGCCGATACCGATGGTGAAGACCCGGATGTTGCGGCGCTGCAGCTCGGGGATCAGGGAAAGCGGATCGCCCTCATGGTCTTCGCCGTCGGTAATCAGCAGAATGACCCGGTCGGCGGCGCCGTCTTCCGGCAGCGCCGCGATGGCGGTGCGCAGGGCCTGTTCGATCGCCGTGCCGCCGCGCGGGATGATGCCGGCATAGAGATCGTCGACCGTCATCAGGAACGCGCCATATTCCGTGGTGAGCGGGCACATCACGACGGAGGATCCGGCAAACGGGACCAGACCGATGCGGTCGCCGCGCAAATGGCGAACCAGGTCGCGCACGCCCCATTGCGCCTGTTGCAGGCGCGTAGGCTTGATGTCCGTGGCGGTCATGGAGCGGGAGGTGTCGAACACGACCAGGATGTCCAATCCGCGGCGGCGCACTTCCTGCCACTGGTAGCCCCACTGCGGGCGCGCCAGCGCGACTCCCAGCAGGCCCAGCGCCAGGATGCGCAGCCCCAGGCGCTGGGCGGCCCGCCTGGGAAGCCAGGCCGGCGCCAGCACCGGCTGCACCGACGGATCCACAAACCGGTCCAGCGCCCGCCGCCGGCGCGCGGCCAGGACGAACAGCAGCCACGCCAGCGGGATCGCCAGCGGCAGCCAGAGCAGCCGGTCGAGCGCGCCCCACATCATGGCAGCCTCCCCAGGCGCGTCGCTCCCAGCAGCGTTTCCAGCACCAGGCAGGCCAGCCCCAGGATCAGGAAGCCGGCAAAGGCCTCTTCAAAGTGGCGGTATTGCGTCAGCTCGATCTTGGTCTTTTCCAATTGGTCGATCTGGCGATAGGTCTCTTGCAGGCTGCGCAGGTCGCTGGCGCGGAAGTAGCTCCCGCCGGTCATCTCGGCGATCTGCGTCAGCATGGCCTCATCGATCTCCGGCTCCATGGGCGCCAACGGGAAGAGGCCCATGCCGCCGCGGGGACGGTCCGACGCGGCGCCGATCGTATAGACCTTGATGTCCAGCGCCGCCGCGGCCCGCGCGGCTTCCAGCGGGGATATGCGACCGGCATTGTTGATGCCGTCCGTCAGCAGAATGACGATCTTGGATTTGGCCTCCGACTCGCGCAGGCGGTTCACGCCGGAAGCAATGGCATCGCCAATGGCCGTGCCGTCTTCCAGCATGCCGGTGTGCAGGCGATCCAATTGCAGCACCAGCCATTGGATGTCGCTGGTGAGGGGTGCAATCAGGTACGGCATGCGCGCGAACGAAATCAGCCCGAGCCGATCCTCGGTCCGGTGGAGGATGAATTCCCGCGCCACTTCCTTGACCGCATCCATCCGGTTCAGGCGCCGGGTGGCCGTTGAAAAATCCTCCGCGCGCATCGATGTCGACGTATCGATGAGCAACACGATGTCGGCGCCTTCGGTTTCCACGCGCGAATCGCTCAGCCCTTTCTGGGGCCGCGCGGCGGCCAGGATCAGCATCGACAGCCCGATGGCATGCAGCACCGGTCGCACCCAGCGCAGGGCCAGCCAGGGCGAAACGGGCAGGCCGGACAGCATGGCGCCATCGGAGAACGTCAGCGGCGCCTGCCGCCGCCGGCCATGCTGCAACCAGGCCCACACTGGAACCAGCAGCAGCAGCCCCAACAGCCATGGATGGCGGAACGCCATCATTCCGCCCCTCCATCCGACTTCCCGTGGTGTTGCGCTTCGGCTTCACGACGCCCAGGTGTCATCGGCAAGGAAGACGGGGCTTGATCGTCGTTACGCACCCCATGACCTTGTGTCAGGAGTGAAGCCGTTCGGCCTTGAACGCCGTCACTCGCAACTCCCGGACGTGGCGAAGACGCCGGGCCGGTGTCGGGTGCCACCAGGGTGGTTTCCCGCACGAGGCGTTCGCCGGACTCGATCGCGTTGCGCATATCCGCCTGCCCCGGAGCATGCCGTGCGAATTTGACCAGATCGCTTTGCTCCAGGAATCCCGCCACCCGGTCCCGATGGGCATCCGAAAGCTCGCGCGAGGTGAGCGCATCGCGGATGAATTCTTCGGTGGTGCGTTCCGGCGCGCGCAGGCCGAAGCGGTCCTCGATATAGCGCCGGACAATGCCCGACAGCTCGACGTAGAACGGCTCGAAGTTCAGCGCTTCGATCCAGCCCTTCGCCCGCAGGGTGGCCATGGCGTCCAGCGCGACCTGGTGCGGCGGCACCGGCGGCGCCATGTGCAGGATGGTGCGGGGCGTTGTCAGGAACCGGTACAGGGCAACCCACGCGGCTCCGATCAGGGCCAGGACGATCAGCGCCACCCAAATCCACCGCGACGGCGGTGCCGGCCAGCGGGCGGGCTCCGCCTTGGCGGGGCGCGGATCGGTCTCGCCGGGCGCCAGCGAAGTCACGACCTCAATGGCCGCGAACGGAAAGGGGATGGTCCATCGCAATCCCTCGGGCGTGCTCACCGTAATCTCGGCGCCTTCCGCCAGGATGTGGTTGGTGATGGTCATCGACGTGAACTGCACGGTCTGCTCGGTACGGACGAGGGCATGGGGCAGGGGCGTTTGCGCCGTGGAGATGTCGCGCACCAGAATATCCCGTTCCTTGGCGATGGACGGAATGTCGACCGTCGTGCCTTCGCGGTGCAGCACCGTCAGGGTCAAGTGCACCGGATCGCCGATGCGAATCGTTTCTGCCGACAGCACGGCCCGCGCCGCCGCATCTTCACCCGGGGAAAGCGACCGCAGCGGGGCGTCCGGCGGCGAACACCCCGCCAGGATCAGCGCGCCACCCACCAGCAGCGTTTTCCACGCGGCGGAACCGTTTTCCACGGCGTGGAAACTTTTTTTCCATGCCGTGGAAAAATGGCGCGAAAAGTTTCCATGGCGTGGAAAACCGGCGCAAAAATTTTCCATGCCGTGGAAAAGCGTAGCCAAAAGTTTCCATGCCGTGGAAAACCGGCACGAAAAGTTTCCATGCGGTGGAAAAATCCGGAGGGCATTTTCCATGCCGTGGAAACCGTCGCGGCGGGCCCAGGCCGGGATCGATGGGCCAGGGGGACTCACCGGCGTTTCTCCCGTTGGCGGAAGAACCGGATGAGTTCGCGGTCGTAGGGTTCGCCGGCGTTGAGTTCGATGGCGTCGGATCGCGCCGCGCGCAGGGCGCGCACGAGTTGGTCGCGGCGCGCGGTCTGCGCCGCCAGCAGGGCGCGACGGGTCGGGGCGTGGGACGTATCCACCCAGATGCGCCGTCCGGTCTCGGCGTCTTCGAAATCCACCAGCCCGATCGGGGGCAGGGCGCTTTCACGCTGGTCGCCGATGATCAGGCTGACGAGATCATGGCGGCGGGCGGTGACCCGCAGCAGGCGGTCGCACGGCGGCGCAATGAAGTCGGAAATCAGGAACGCGATCGAGCGCCGCCGGACCACGTGGTTGAGATACTCCAGCGCCGGCGCCAGATCGGTTCGCGGGGAGGTCGGCTGCGCCGCCAGGATTTCGGAGATGACCCGCAGCACATGGGTGGGGCCTTTCGCCGGAGGAATGTGCTTCTCGACGCGGTCGGTGAACAGGATCAATCCGACGCGGTCGTGATTCGCGATGGCGGAGAACGCCAGCACCGCCGCCACCTCCGCCGCCAGGTCGCGCTTGAGTTGCGGGGTGGAGCCAAAACGGTTCGAGGCCGAGATGTCCACCAGCAGCATGACGGTCAGTTCGCGCTCTTCCGTGAATTTCTTGATGAAGGGCGTTCCCGTGCGCGCGGTGACGTTCCAATCGATGGACCGGATGTCGTCGCCGGGCACATATTCGCGCACCTCCTGGAACTCCATGCCCTGGCCCTTGAACACGGAGTGGTAGCGCCCGGCGAACACGTCATGGACCGTCCGGCGGGTCCGGATCTCCATGCGGCGGATTTTCCGCAATGTCTCACGCGGGATCATGGCAGGCGGGGGAAGGATGGAGAATGGGATGGGGGGAATACGGGAACGGTGGAAGGGTGGAAGGCGGGGATGAGGGGAGTTTGAAAAGCCGAAATTAGGATACTCCGGTATTCCATGTTCTCTCTTTTCCCATCATTCCATGGTTCCAGGAATCCACTCTTCCAACATTCCACGATCCCCTCATTCCATTCCCGGTTCCTACGGCACCGGCAATTCGTTCAAGACCGTGGCGACGATCTTGTCGGAGGTCAGGTCTTCGGCCTCGGCCTCGAAGGAGGGGATCACGCGGTGGCGCAGCACGTCGGGGGCGATGGACTTCACGTCCTGCGGCGTCACATAGCCGCGCCCCTGCAGGAACGCGTGGGCGCGGGCGGCCAGCGTGAGATACAGCGTGGCCCGCGGCGACGCCCCGTAGCGGATGTGGTCCGTCAGCGCCTCGAGCTTGTAGGCCGACGGATCGCGGGTGGCAAACACGATCGACAGGATGTAGTCCTTGATTTTGTCGTCGACGTAGATTTCATCGACGACCTTCCGGGCGCGCAGGATGTCGGCCGGCTCGACCACCGCCCGCGTGTGATGGTCCACCTGCGTGCGCGCGTTGGCCTCCAGGATCCGGCGCTCTTCTTCCAGCGAGGGATAGCGGATGACCAGCTTGAGCATGAACCGGTCGACCTGCGCCTCGGGCAGCGGATAGGTGCCCTCCTGCTCGATGGGGTTTTGCGTGGCCAGCACCAGGAAGGGATCCGGCAGCGGAAAGGTCTCCTGCCCGATCGTCACCTGCCGCTCCTGCATGGCTTCGAGCAGCGCCGACTGCACCTTGGCCGGCGCGCGGTTGATTTCGTCGGCCAGGATCACGTTGGCGAAGACCGGCCCCTTGCGCGTGCCGAAGTCGCCGGTCTTGGGGTTGTAGATCATCGTGCCGATCAGATCCGCCGGCAACAAATCCGGCGTGAACTGGATGCGGTGGAAGCTCGTGTGGATCGAGGCCGCCAGGGTTTTCACCGCCAGCGTTTTGGCCAGCCCCGGTACGCCCTCCAGCAGGAGGTGCCCGTTGGCCAGCAGGCCGATCATCAGGCGGTCCAGCAGATAGCGCTGGCCAATGATGACCCGCTCGAGCTCACTGCGAAGCGGCGCAATGAATGCGCCGTCTTCCTTCACCTTGTCATTGATGGCGGTGATGCCGGTATCGCTCATGGAACCTCCTGGCTGAGATTCAGCGCGACGCGGTCGCCGTTGCCGTCGGTCCAGGCTTGGGCTTGGGAATCCGGATCCGGATTCGACCGGTCTCGTTGGTGATCTGCAAAATGGAGTCCGGCTCGACGGGGCCTGGCAGTAGGAGTCTCGAGCTGAAGTGCTGCGAGGAGGACGTGTTGGGTGTCCGGGTGTCTTGGTGCGAGGATATGCTGAGCAAGCGCCCGTCGAGGCGGACATCGAAAGTGTCGGCATCGGCATCGGACATGGCGAGCGACAACTCATAGGCGTCGTCGGTCTCGCTCATGTTCATCGCCGGAGAGGGCGGGATGGCCGCCCACGCATCGTCAATGCCGAAGAAGGAAGCCGTGTCGGCAAACGCCGCATTGGCTTCGTGGACCATGCGCTCCATCTCCGCGCGGATTCGGTCGGCCGGATGGTGCATGCGCCGCGGCGGCGGCGACAGGCGGTTGAACATGGCCAGTCGGGGGAATCCAGGATAAAAAGATGACGGGGCATTCATTGCGGATGGCTCCAAGGAGGGAGGAGTGTCCGTTGAGGTTGCGACCGCAGTGGGTTGGTTGTGGCTTCTGCGGTTGAATGCCCCGTCAAAGTGGTTTTTGGCCAGCCAGCCAAGGATGACGATCTGCAACACCACAATCCACCTCAGGAGCCGCCGCTCGCTGCCTTGAATCGGTTTGTCGCTTCGTTCTGTCATCGCACCAGGAATGATGCAGGCGGCATGCCAAGTGTTGATCCAAGGCTCGCCATTTGCGCGTTCCAGGCTGTTCTGCCAAGCGATTATTTAATTTTCATCCCTCTAAACCATCCGGTTTAGCGGGCTAGATCGAGGGTTGTCTGGGACAAGATGCTCAGATGGGTGCGACTTTTTGTCCGTTGCCAGCCAATCTGTCAATCTGCCAACTCTCCCAAGCAACTGGTTTACACCGTACCCCAGGTCTTGATAGATTGCAAGCGGGAATCTGCCTTTATTTTTAATCATTTATTAACCCCCATGAACCGGGCCCTATTTTTTAGTGATTTGGCGAAAACTCCCGATGCCATGTCGTTCAAGCCGGAGCATGAGCCAGGCGTCGAACGCTTGCGCCGGCGCTTAGGCCCCCTGCGCGGCAAACGGGTGCTGGAGCCCGGATGCGGATCCGGCCCCTTGACCTGCCGGTTGGCGGATTGGGTCGGCCGCGAAGGTCGGGTCCTGGCCGCCGACGCCTGCGCGGAAATGGCGGCCCATTGCTCAACTCGACTGGCCGATTGTGCGCATGTTCAGGTTCTGCACGCGCCGGTGGAGGACCTGGACCTGCCGCCGGCCACCTGGGACCTGGTGCTGTGCTTTCGCCTCTTCCCGCACCTCGACCAGCCCCGCCGGTTTCTGGCGCGCTGCCGCGACTGGCTGGCCCCCGGCGGAAGGCTGGTGATTGCCCACCTCGAAGGCAGCCGACAGCTCAATGAATGGCACGCGCAGCGCCCCGGCGTTTGCGGCGACCGGATGCCCTCCGGAACGCGCCTGCGCCGAATGCTTCAAGCCGATGGGTGGGCCGTCGACACCGTCACCGACGACCCGTTGGATTTCTTTCTACAGGCGCGCCCGGTCAGCGAGTGAAGACCAGGGCATCGCGGCCTTGGCCGATGGTCAGCGTGCGGCCGACCACCGAATAGCTGATCCGCTCGGTCTCTCCGGATGCGTCGGTCGTCGTCAAGACGCCGCCGTCGGCGCTCCAGGTGCCGCGGTCCGAGTCGACAACGTTGCCATTCATGGTCAATTCGTAGTTGAACGTCCCGTTGCCATTGAACACCAGCCGCCCCGTAAGGCCCGGCTCCACCGGTTGCCCGCCGACGCTTTGCAGGGACCACGTGGCCACCAACGGGTCCCGGTCGTCGTCACTGTCGCTGCACCCGGCCAGCGCCAGGCACATGCTGGTTACCATTCCCGCCATCAGCAGCCATTTCAACATCTTCATCGGATCCTCCTGGTCTCGTGTTGGGCTTGTTTCGCATCAGAGCCGGCCGAGTTCGGACGGCCCCATGCGCGCCATCTTCTCAAAGCGACAGATCCCAATGCAAGCCTTCCGCGGGAAAATTCGGGGCCGCCGCCGTTGTGGGATATCGGGAGACGGGCTGCCGGCGGGTGCCGGGATCGAGGCCGGGGAGGTTGCCGGTCCGGCTTGGATATGACAGGATCAGCCCCATGTCCGGGAACCCGCCTCGATATTCCGCCGGTGAAGAAATCGCCAATGCCATCAGCCATGGCATTGGCGCCGTGCTGGGCGTGGCCGGCCTGGCGGTGCTGACTGTGGCCGCAACGACCCGGGGACAGGGCGCCTGGCAGGTGGTCCCGTGCGTCATCTACGGCGTGGCGCTGGTCCTGATGTTCACGGTTTCCTCGCTCTACCACAGCCTCACCCATCCGCGCGCCAAGCGCGTCTTTCGCATCCTGGATCACGAAATGATCTTTCTGATGATCGCCGGCAGCTATACGCCCTTTGTGCTGATCACGCTGCGGGGGGCGCTGGGCTGGACCCTGTTCGGCATCGTGTGGGGAATCGCCGTGGCCGGCCTGGTGTTCCAGGCGTTCTTCACCGGCCGCTTCAAGGTCGCCTCCACCCTGCTTTATCTGCTGATGGGATGGGTCATCGCCTTTGCGCTCAAGCCCCTGATCGACCACATGTCGCCGGCGGGAATCCGGTGGCTGGTGGCCGGTGGGCTCAGCTACACCCTGGGAGCCCTGGTGTACCTGTGCAAGCGTCTGCCCTATCACCATGCCGTCTGGCATCTCTTCGTTCTGGTCGGAAGCATCTGCCACTACTTCGCCATCCTCTGGCACGTGCTGCCCTGAGGCTCCACCCGGCGTCATGCCGCAAAAGGCCAACGCCTCGTCCCGTTCGATCGCCGCCCACGCGATTTCGCTTTTTCAAATTTCAGACTTGCAAATTCACCGCCCCGCTCCTATAGTGCTGCGAGTTGATGCAATTCAGATTGCGGGGTGGAGCAGCCCGGTAGCTCGTCAGGCTCATAACCTGAAGGTCCTTGGTTCAAATCCAAGCCCCGCTACCAGTTTGAGGCCGGACGGGAACGTTCGGCCTGTTTTTATGACATGTGTCTACATCATCGAAAACCCGCAGGGACGGCGATATATCGGTTGCACGACGGATCTGGACCAGCGGATGCAGAACCACCATGCCGGGATATCGAAGCTGTGGATGCGACCGCTGGGCGCGTTCCGGACACAACAGCCAGCGACGGATTTCGCGGATTAACGAAAAAGGATCGGCTGTAGATGCGCCCGTTGGGCGCGTCGGATCGGGGATGGAATGCCGGAACAGCCAGCTACGGACTTGCCACGCGGGCTGGCGTGGTTACGCGGATTTCGCGGATTCAAACCCAGAGGCTCCGGATCGGATCCGTACCATCCCGGTTCCATCCGTAGCTGGAAACGGTTCCCTGGGATCGGCTGGAGGCCGGGACGGTCTATGGTTTAACCTTCATCCCGGCCTTGGCGGCAAGAGCTTTTTGGCGGGCATCGAAGGTGTACATGATCTTCGCGCCCAAGGCGACGGCGGCGGCGACATGTAAAATATCCAACGCGCGAGTTCCGGTTTTGCTAGTATGGGCGGCGCTTAGAATCTCCGCGTTGGCAAAGACTTCGGCCCAGGGCAAGGCGGTTTCCGCCAGCGCACCGGCTTGGGCGTCGGCTTCGATCTGTTCCAACAGCCGTCGGCATTCGCCCTCGGCCATGTCGCCGCGAAAGACGGAAAGCCGCAGGGCGTTGCGAAGTTCAAAACGCTGCAAGGGAGTGAAGAGCAATGCGCCGGTGAATGCGGCGGCGAGTTCGGCGGCGCGGGAAGTGTTCGCATCTTGGGCGTAGAGCGAGAAAAGAAAACTGGAATCGGCGTAGACTACCATCGGCTTTCCTCCCGCTCCCGCAGCACGGCATTGGGAATGATCCGGTCGCCGAAGATGGCCTTGGCGCGCGCAGCGAAATCGGGCATTTTGAACTTGGCGGGCGTGGCCGGCGCGCGCGGGGGGCAAATGCGGGCGACCGGGCGGGTCCGGTTCAACACCGTGACTTCTTCTCCGTCGGCCACCCAGGAAAGCACGGTGGAAAAATCATGGCGGACTTGTCGAATGGTGGCGGTTTTCATGTGACACAATATGTGTCACATTCGTGCGGGTGTCAAGCGGAAAGGGGGTTCCGGAGCTGTAAGCCACGGCGTTGACCAGGCGGGGGGGGGCGGGACTTCGAAGGGTGGTGGGCGATACAGAACTCGAATCTGTGACCTCTTGCATGTCAAGCAAGCGCTCTAACCAACTGAGCTAATCGCCCGGAAGAATCGGGGGGACTATGCCACAACGGGATGGGGGTTCAATCTTTTTTTGGGAGGCGCGGGCGGTGGTTTTCGTGCTTTCCATTTTTCCACACTATGGAAAGATGGGCGCCCGAGTTTCCACAGCATGGAAAACTGTTTTCCATGGCGTGGAAAAAATGGCTTGGGATTTTCCATAGCATGGAAAACCGGGCCTGGAATTTTCCATGGCGTGGAAACGTCTTTTCCACAGCGTGGAAAACCGGCTGGAATCGAGGAGTGGCGGATGGATTTGAAGCAAGTGGAAGAGACGATGGAGCGCGCGGTGGCGGAGTTGGCGGCCGCGGCGGATGGTCCGGCGCTGGAGGCGTTGCGGATCAGGTATATTGGACGCAATGGCCTGCTGCCGGAGCTGATGCAGGGGCTGAAGGATGTCCCCCCGGCGGAGAAGCGGGAGATGGGGCAGGCGCTGAACCGCCTGAAGATGGCGGTGACCGCGGCGCTGTCGGAGCGCCAGGCGGCGCTGAAGGCGTCGGCCCAGGCCTCCAAGGCCGGGGCGCTGGATTGGTCGCTGCCCGGCCGATGGCCGAGTCGCGGACGGCTGCATCCGATCGCGCAGTTGATCGACCGGACCTCGGACATTTTTCGGCGGATGGGGTTCACGGTGGCCGATGGGCCGGATGTCGAGACGGAGTACTATAATTTTGACGCGCTGAACACCCCGCCGGACCATGTGTCGCGCGATCTGGCGGACACGTTTTATCTGCCGGGGGGGATGCTGCTGCGGACGCAGACGTCGGCGGTGCAGGCGCGCTACATGGAGCGCCATCCGCCGCCGGTGCGGATTGTCTGCCCGGGGCGGTGCTATCGGCGCGACACGACCGATGCGACCCACTCGGCGAACTTTCATCAGATCGAGGGGTTGTATGTGGATGAGAAGGTCAGCCTGGCGGACCTGAAGGGCGACCTGGATCACTTCGCCCGCGAACTGATGGGGCCGGGCGTGAAGTCGCGCTTCCGCACGCATTTCTTCCCGTTCACCGAGCCAAGCGTCGAGGTGGATTTTTCCTGCCACATGTGCGCCGGGCAGGGCTGCCGGGTCTGCAAACAGAGCGGCTGGATCGAAATCATGGGCGCGGGCATGGTGGATCCGCATGTGTTCCAGATGGCGGGCTATGATCCCGAGGCGGTGACCGGCTACGCCTTCGGCATGGGGATCGAACGCCTGGCAATGATTTTGTTCGGCATCGATGATATCCGGCGGCTGTATGAGAATGATGTGCGGTATCTCGCGCAGTTCTGAAGGATAGAGGACAGAGGCCAGAGGTCAGAGGGCAGAGGACAGAGGTCAGAGGTCAGAGGCCAGAGGGCAGAGGACAGAGGACAGAGGACAGAGGGCAGAGGACAGAGGACAGGATGGTTAGATGAAGATACCGTTAAGCTGGTTGAAGGATTACGTGGAGTTTGAGGACACCGTCGAGGGTTTGGCGGACAAGCTGACGTTTTCGGGGATCGAGGTGGAAGGGATTTCGCGCGTGGGCGGCGGGGTGCCGGGCGTGGTGGTCGGCGAGGTGGTCGCGATCGAGAAGCATCCCAACGCGGACAAGTTGACGGTGTGCCAGGTGAATTATGGCGCGGGGAAGCCCGCCACGGTGGTGTGTGGCGCGCCGAACGTGGAACCGGGCGGCAAGTATCCGTTCGCACCGGTCGGCACGTCGCTGCCGATGGGGTTTACGATTGAAAAGCGCAAGGTGCGCGGCGTGGCCAGCGAGGGCATGTTGTGCGCGGAGGATGAGCTGGGGATTTCGGACGATCACGAAGGGCTCCTGGCAGTGGATTCGAGCTGGCCGCCGGGCACGCCCTTGGCCGAGATGATGGGGCCGCCGGAGACGGTGATTGAAGTGGAGATCACCCCGAACCGCCCGGACTGCCTCAGCTTGATCGGGGTGGCCCGCGAAGTGGCGGCGATTTATGGCGCGACCCTGAAGGCGCCCGACACGGCGCTGGTGGAATCAGCAGTGCCGGTTACGGAGGCAACGAGCGTGGTGGTGGAGGATTCCGTGGATTGCCCGCGCTACACCGCGCGGGTGTTGCGCGACGTGAAGGTCGGACCCAGTCCGGACTGGATGAAACGTCGCCTGGAAGCGGCGGGCATTCGGGCCATCAACAACATCGTGGACATTACGAATTACGTGATGCTCGAATGCGGCCAGCCGCTGCATGCCTTTGACCAGAAGCTGTTGGCCGAGGGGCGCATCGTGGTGCGGCATCCGCAGCCGGGCGAGAGGATCATGACGCTGGACGGCATCGAGCGGGAATTGTCGCCGGAGATGCTGGTGATTGCCGACGCGGTCAAGCCGATGGCGGTGGCGGGGGTGATGGGCGGAGAGCATAGCGGGATTCATGATGGCACGACGGAGGTGCTGCTGGAGAGCGCGACGTTCCGGCCGGGCGCGATCCGGTCGACCAGCAAGAAACTGGGCATGCTCTCGGAGTCGTCGTATCGCTTCATGCGCGGTGTGGATCCCGGATGGGCGGAGTTCGGCAGTCGGCGGGCCGCCAAGCTGATGGTGGAACTGGCCGGGGCGACGCTGCTGCAAGGGGTGGCGGATGCGTGGCCGGAGCCGCCGCGGCCCTGGACGGTGACCTGCCGGCCAGCGCGTCTGGAAGCGCTGCTGGGGATGGCCGCGTCCCCGGACGACATCGCCCGGGTCTTCACGGCGCTGGAATTGAAGGTGCTGGCGTGCGATTCCGAACGGATCGAGGTGGAGGTGCCGACGTTCCGCGGAGACCTGACGCGGGAGGCGGATCTGATCGAGGAGTATGCCCGGCTGCAGTTGAAGGACCTGCCGCCGGTTCGGGCGCTGGCGACGATTGTGCCGGATGCCGATGACGCGCCGGCGCAGGCCCAGGATCGGTTGCGGGATGTGCTGGTGGGCCTGGGCCTGCAGCAGGTGATGAATTACAGCTTCCTGAACGAGCGGCTGCTGGATCTGTTCGACCAGGCGCATGCGGCCAGTCGCGTGCCATTGGTCAATCCGCTCACGGCGGACCACACGGTGATGCGCGACGCGCTCTTGCCGCAACTGGTCGAGAACATCGGACTGAACGTTTCCCGCCAGGTGGCCGAAGTGTCCGTGTTCGAGACCGGACGCGTGTTTCGCCTGAGTGCGGACGGCATCCCCGCCGAAGAGGAACGCGTGGCGATTGGACTGTATGGGCCGGTTGGTCGGACGGGATTGGACAAGTTCAAGCCGGTGGACGAGCTGGAGATGTTCCTTTGGATCAAGGGCATTTGGCAACGGTTGGCGGAAGCGCTGGGGCTGCGTGGGGCTCTGCTGCGTTCCGCGGATCGCCCGTGGAGCGAGCCGGGGCGGGGCATGGAGATTGTGCTGGATGGCGAGGGGATGGGCTGGCTGGGCCTGCTGCAGTCGGGGATTGCGCGGGAGTGGCGACTGCACGAGCCGGTTGGCCTGCTGGAGGCGTCGGCGGTCCGACTCGTGCGCGATGTGGGGGCCAAGAATGCGTTGGCGCCCCCGCCGAGCTATCCGAGCATCCGGCGCGATGCGGCGCTGATCGTGGCGGCGGATGTGCGCCACGAACGGGTGCTGGAGGTGGCGCGGACCGCCGCCCCCGTGGAGCTGGAGAAGATCGAACTGTTCGACATCTATCAGGGCAAGAATCTTGGAGAGGGGCGCAAGAGCATGGCCTATGCCTTTACGTACCGCTCGCGGAGCGGCACCCTGACCGACGAAGCCGCCAACGCCTTTCAGGAGAAAGTCAATGCGGCCCTGAAAGCCGAACTGCCGGCCGAAATCCGGGAAAACTAGCGCTTTTGGGGCCGCCGGGCCTTTGGGTTTTCCCTTTGGCACTAGTTCTGTTTTTATAAAGACCGTAACTATTCTGTCTTTATAAAGAGTGAACTAGTCTTGGCGATGGAGGAGCGGAGATCGGGGGCGACCGGGGCGGTCGGGCCAGGCGGTTGGGGCAGCAGTTGGGCGGAGGTTGGTTTTGATCTTTTAGGGGCGGGTGTGGTACAACCAGCGGCGATCGGGTGCCCGCCGGCCATGGCTGGCGCGCCCGGGAGGTTTGTCAGGAGTGGATTTAGATGCCTACATACGACTACGAGTGCCGAAAATGCGGCCACCGGTTTGAGAAGTTTCAGAGCATCACGGCGGTGCCGGTGAAAACCTGCCCGAAATGCCGTGGGCGGGTGGCGCGGTTGTTGTCCGGCGGGGCCGGCATCATCTTCAGGGGATCGGGCTTTTACCAGACGGACTACAAGAAGCCCACCGGCGGGGCGGAAAAGAGCCGGGAGAAAACGGAAGCCAGCGCCAAGACAGAGGCGGGGGGCAAGGAAGCATCGAAGCCGGCGAAGACGGAAAAACAGGAACGGTGACCCATGGAAAATCCTGATCTGATGGTGCGGTGTGCGCAGTGCGGAGAGATGAATCGTCTGCCGACGATTCATTGCAAGAAGTGTGGCGCCAAAATGGACTTCCGGTCGGCGGAGCAAAAAATCCTGGGCCAGGAGCCGCCGACGTGGGGGGAGCGGCTGCGCGGGATGTTCAAGGTGGCCTTGATTTTGGTGTTGGGCGTCGCGTTGCTGCTGGCCATTTGGCCGGGGCAGATGATTCGCGAGGTCGGCGAAGCGGTGGATGCCCGGCGCTATCGGTTGAAGGCGGAACTGCTGGTGGACTCGCTGGATCGAGGCATTCCGGCCTCGCAGGTGATCACGGAGATGGAGATCAACGCGTTCTTGCGCGAACAGGTTGCGGCCCAGCCGGCCCCGCAAGGGTGGTCGGCGGTGCTGGAAGACATGGGGGCCCGCTTCGGCGAAGGCCGGGCGGAGCTGTTCGTGTCGATTGCCCGGGGGCCGGTCACGCTGACCACGCATCTGTGGGCCGTTCCGCAAGGGGGGGGGCTGGTGGTGCAGCGGGCCCGGATCGGGCATCTGCCGTTGCCGGGGATCTTGGGGCGGATGTATGCGCGGACGCGGACCGGCAGCCTGCTGGAGCCCTTCCGCAATGAAGCGCGCATTTTGCGGCATCTCGACGGGGTTCTGGTCGAATCGGGGTCGATCGAGATCCTGGTCAAAGCCGCTGATTGAGTCGCGGATGAAGGCGGTGTTTCAGCGCGTCTCCCGGGCCGAGGTGCGCAGCGAGGGGCGGGTATGCGGGGGGATCGGCCCGGGGGCGGTCATTCTCCTGGGGGTGGGGAGGGGCGACAACGAGGCGCTGGCACAGCGGCTGGCCGACAAGGTGGCCAAGCTGCGCGTTTTCGATGACGAGGACGGGAAAATGAACTGTCCAATGAACTCGGCACACGGGGCGAAGTTTCTGGTGGTGAGCCAGTTCACGTTGCATGGCGACGTGCGCAAGGGGAACCGGCCGAGCTATATCGAAGCGGCACCGCCGGCACGGGCCGAACCGCTGTATGAGAGCTTTGTGTCGCGCCTGCGCCATTAAGGCTTCGAGGTCGAAACCGGCGTTTTTCGGACCCGGATGGATGTGGAACTGGTCAATGACGGCCCGGTGACATTGCTGCTGGATACCGACGACTGGGTCTAGGGTTATCCTGTACTTTCCGCGCGGCATCCCCTTATACTGCCCGCTCTCATGAAAACTCCTTCGATCCAGATTCTGCCATCGATCCTGTCCGCGCGGATGGGCGTTTTGGCCGAGGACTGCCGGCGGGCGATGGAGGCGGGGGCGGATGGCCTGCATGTGGACATCATGGATGGGCATTTTGTGCCGAACCTGACGATGGGGCCGGACATTCTGCGCGCCGTACGCGAGGCCGTGCCGGAGGCGTATTTGAGCGTACACCTGATGGTGATGCGGCCGGATTTGTATGCGCCGCGTTTCGTGGAAGCGGGGGCGGACACGGTGCTGATTCATGTGGAGTCGCCGTGCGACCTGGCGACGACGCTGGCGGAGATCCGCGGCGCGGGGCGGCGGGCCGGGCTGACGCTGAATCCGGAGACTCCGGTGGCGGCGCTGGAGGGATATGAGGAATGCCTGGACGAAGTGCTGATCATGACGGTGCATCCGGGCTTTGGCGGGCAAGCGTTCCTGGAAGGGGGCCTGGCCAAAGTGGCGGAGGTGGCCCGCCGGCTGCCGGCGGTGGATCTTTCGGTGGATGGCGGCATCACCACGGAGACGGGCGTGCGTTGCGTGACCGCCGGGGCGAACGTGCTGCTGGCGGGTTCGTTTTTGTTCAAGGCGCCGGACATGCGCGATGCGATTGCGGACATGCGCTGGAAGGTGGAGTCGGCGAGGAAGGGCGATTGAATCCAGGCCATGGAACCACGGAACGTCAATCTGCCCGTCGAGGAAATGGCCCGTCTGTTTACTGCCCATCGGGTGATCAAGGCGATCGTATTCGGTTCGTTTTCCCGGGGAACGGCACCCCGTCGCAGCGATGTGGATTTGCTGGTGGTTCAACAGACCGGACATCGTTTTTTGGATCGCTACGAGGGGCTGTACAGCGCAATTTGCCGGCTGATCCGAGGGTGGGCCGTGGATGTATTGATCTACACGCCAGTTGAAGTGGCGTGATCGGGCGCGAGCGCGGGGGCAGATGGCAACGGGATTTATGGCAACGAAGTTCTACAAGGAAAACGACGAGGGTGCGGTGGCGAAGCCGACGCCGGCGCCGGCGGGGCTTGGGCATGACCTGAAGCGGATCCGCAATTTCAGCATCATTGCGCACATTGACCACGGCAAGACCACGCTTTCCGACCGGCTGCTGGAGCTGACGGAGTCGGTGGCGTTGCGCGACCGGCGCGAGCAGATGCTCGACGACATGGATCTGGAGCGGGAGCGGGGCATCACGATCAAGGCCCATCCGGTGACCATGAAATACAAGGCGGGGGACGGGAAGACCTACGAGTTCAACTTCATCGATACGCCCGGGCATGTGGATTTTTCGTACGAGGTGAGCCGGAGCCTGTCGGCTTGCGAGGGGGCGCTGCTGGTCGTGGACGCCACGCAGGGCGTCGAGGCCCAGACGGTGGCGCACGCCTTCCTGGCGGCCTCCACCCACGTGAAGATCATTCCGGTGTTGAACAAGATCGACATGCCGGCGGCGGACCTGGATGCGGTGCAGCATCAGATTGAGGATATTTTCGCGATTCCGCGCGAGGAATGCCTGGCGGTGAGTGCCAAGACGGGCGCGGGGGTGGCGGAGGTCCTTGAGGCGTTGGTGGAGCGAATTCCACCGCCGGTATCGACCTATCCCGAGGATGTGCGCGGGCTGGTGTTTGATTCGGAATATGACACGTTCCGGGGCGGCGTGATCTACATCCGGATGTTCGACGGCGCGATCCGGCGCGGGGACCGCATCCGCCTGATGGGGACGGGCAAGGACTATGAAGTGAAAGAGGTCGGCATCTTCATTCCCAAGTTCCAGCCGGTGGTGGAGTTGCGGGCGGGGCAGGTGGGATACTTCATGGCGAACATCAAGAATGCCTCCGAGATCCAGGTGGGCGACACGGTGACGAACGCCCGCCAGCCGACGGCGCACCCGCTGCCCGGCTTCAAGGCGATGCATCCGATGGTGTTCACGGGGCTGTATCCCATCGATGGCGATGACTATGAAAAGCTCAAATTCTCGCTGGAGAAGCTGGCCCTGAACGACAGCTCGTTCCAGTATCAGCCGGAATCAAGCGTGGCCCTGGGATTCGGGTTTCGCTGCGGATTTCTGGGCCTGCTGCACATGGAAATTGTGCAGGAGCGCCTGCGTCGCGAATACGATTGCGACATCATCGCCACCTATCCGGGGGTGGTCTACCGCGTGCGCCTGAGCGACGGGACGATCAAACCGATCGACAATCCGGTGTTCCTGCCGGAGCCGACGGAAATCGACATGATCGAAGAGCCGATCGTGAAAATGTTCCTGATTTGCCTGGGGGAGCAGATCGGGGACATGATGAAGCTGGTGATGGACAAGCGCGGATCCATCGACCGCACGGAGAGCCTGGACACGAAGCGGGTGATGCTGACCTGTACGATGCCGCTGAACGAGATCCTGATTGATTTCCACGACAAGCTCAAGAGCCTGTCGCGCGGCTATGCCTCGATGGACTACGAGGAGGCGGGCTATCGCGCGGACGACCTGATCAAGCTGGACATTCTGGTGCACGGCGATGTGGTGGAGGCGTTTTCCTGCATTGTGCATCGGGACAAGGCGGAGGCGCGGGGCCGGCAGATTTGCGAGGTGCTGGTGGACTTGATTCCGCCGCAGCAATTCTCCATTGCGATCCAGGCGGCCATCGGGGCGAAGATCATCGCGCGGACGACGGTGCGGGCCTACCGGAAGGATGTCACGGCCAAGTGCTACGGGGGGGACATCACCCGCAAGCGGAAGCTGCTGGAAAAGCAGAAGGAAGGCAAGAAGCGCATGAAACAGTTCGGCAAGGTCGGAATACCGCAGGAAGCGTTCATTGCGGTGTTGAAGACCAAGCAATGACGGGCGGCGGGAACGCAGGGAAGGCGGGATTCGAGCATGACCTATTTTGAGAAGCGGCGGGTGAAGAAGATGGTGCATGTGGCGATGCATCTGGTGCGCCATGCGCGGCACATGCGCGAAGACGTGGCCGCCGTGGCGGATCTGGCGCGGGTGCGCGAGGCGGAGAAGGCCTTGCAGGGCGCCTGGGCCTCGCGGGATTGGGGCGGGCTGGCGCCGGCGTGCGAGTTGGCCGCGGCGGCGGCCGAGCGGCTGATGCCGCCGCGATCGTTTCCCAAGTGGCGTGAAAACGCCGAGGTGCTGATCGTGGCCATCTCGCTGGCCATGGCTTGCCGGACGTACTTTATCCAGCCCTTCAAAATTCCGACGGGGTCCATGCAGCCGACGCTATATGGCGTGACGGCGCGTCCCCAGGAGGGCCGCCAGTGGCACGACCGCCTGCCGTTCAACTTGGTCGGGCTGGCGCTGTTTGGCGAGCGCTATGTCGAGGTCAAGGCGCGCGCCACAGGGACGCTGGAGTATCTGGGGCCGGCGGACGATCAGCACGCCTACGGCGTTGGCGGGCAGGTCCACCTGGTGCGGGTGGCGATGCAGCCCGACAGCCCGTTCCTGGACGCGGCCAACAGCATGCGCCTGCATTTCCGGCCCGGTGATCGGGTGGAAAGGGGACAGGTGCTGGCGTCCGGGCGGGTTCGAATCGGCGATCATATTTTCGTCAACAAGGTCCTGTTTCACTTGATCCGGCCGCGGCGTGGGCAGGTGGTGGTCTTTGATACGAACTACATCCCGCAGGCGGAGCGGTTTCACATCCGCCAGGACACCTTTTACATCAAGCGCCTGACGGGGTTGCCCGGTGAAACGATTGCCATACGCGACCGGCATTTGCTGGCGGATGGCGTGCCGGTGACGGAGCCTTGGCCCTTCCGCCGGCAGGTCGAAGATCCGGCCTATCGGGGCTATGCGGTGCGCCCCGGCGCGATACTCAACCAGGACTCCGCCCAGATCCCGGTGGCGGCAGGACAGTTTCTGGCCTTTGGCGACAATACCTACTCCAGTCTGGATGGGCGCTATTTCGGTCCGGTTTCCGACGAAGCGCTGGTCGGTCCGGCCTTCTTTGTCTATTGGCCGCTTGGCCCGCGCTGGGGGCTCATGAAGTAAACCCGAAGATCAGGAGGTCCGCGATGCTGGTGGTTCAGGTTCAGGTTCAAGTCAAACCCGATCAGGTCGAGGCCTTTCGCGAGGCCACGCTGGAGAACGCCCGCCAGAGCGTGCAGGAACCGGGGATCGCCCGGTTCGATGTGATGCAGCAGGCGGATGATCCGGCGCGGTTTGTATTGGTGGAAGCCTACCGGACGGCCGATGCCCCGGCGGCGCACAAGCAGACCGCCCACTACCACGCCTGGCGCGAGGCCGTGGCGGACATGATGGCGGCGCCGCGGACCAGCGTGAAATACGAGAACCTTTTCCCGGCGGACGACGCCTTCGGGTCGTGACGGCGTTTGAGTTCACGGCTCCGCCGCGGATCCTGTTCGGGCCCGGCATGCGTCGGCAGGCGGGCGAACTGGCGCGTGGGTTTGGGCGCCGGACACTCGTGGTGACGGGCGCGCATCCGGAACGTTCCGCATGGCTGACGGATCAACTGGCGACAGCAGGGGTGGAGTGGGAACTCTTTCCCGTCGATTTAGAACCGTTGGTGGAGACGGCCCGTCGGGGCGTGGCGGTCGCCAGCGGGATCAAGGCGGATGTGGTCGTCGGCATCGGAGGCGGCAGTGCCCTGGACACGGCCAAATCGATTGCCGTCCTGGCCTCTAATGGAGGGGATCCGATGGACTATCTGGAGGTGATCGGTCATGGCCGGCCGCTGGAGAAGCCATCGCTGCCCGTGGTGGCGATTCCCACCACGGCCGGCACGGGATCCGAAGTGACGCGCAACGCGGTACTGAAGTCATCCGAACAGCGGGTGAAAGTCAGTCTGCGAAGTGCGACGATGATTCCGCGAGTGGCGCTGGTGGATCCGGAACTGACGCATGCGATGCCGCCGGAGGTGACCGCCAGCACGGGATTGGATGCTTTGACGCAGTTGATCGAGCCGTTTACGTCGTGCCGGGCCAACCCGATGGTCGATGCGCTGTGTCGCGAGGGGATGGGTCGGGTGGCGCGCTCGTTGCGGCGGGCCTGGGCGGATGGGGAAGATGCCGACGCCAGGGAAGATATGGCCCTGGCGAGCCTGTTCAGCGGGTTGGCCCTGGCCAATGCCGGGCTGGGGATTGTCCATGGCATCACGGGCCCGGCGGGCGGGCTATTCCCGGCGGCGCATGGGATGCTCTGCGCGGCGTTGCTGCCGCATGCGATGGCGGTAAATCGGGAGGCGCTGCGACGGCGCCAGCCGCAGAGCCCGATCCTGGCCCGCTATGATGAAGTCGCGCGCCGGTTGACGGGACGGGATGCGGCCGGTGCCGAGGATGCGGAGGAATGGCTGTTGACCCTGATGGCCGAGATGCGGGTGCCCTCGCTGGCGGCGTGCGGTATCGGGCCGGAACACCTCGACGAACTGGTGGCCAAGGCCGCAGTGGCTTCGGGCACCAAGGCGAATCCAATTGAGCTGACGGAGGCGGAGATCCGCGAGATTCTGTCGCGCGGATTGGCCGGATAGGTCGATTTCAGGTATTCCCATGGAGGGCCCGATGCAATCCACAGCAGATGACCAGCGACCATCGCCCCGCCGATCGCCTTGGCGCCAGCCGCGCCGATGGGGCGCTTTCGTTTTGGCAACCGTCGGGGGATGCGCGTTGTTCGCCGCGCTGCCGACCTCCCGGCCGGACGTGCTGGAAGGGGCGGTGATCGGGCATTGGACATCGGTTTTGCCGCCTCTGTTGACGGTGTGGGTCGCGCTCTGTTTCCACAGCCTGGCCGGTGCGCTGATCATCGGCTTTGTATCGGGCTGTCTGCTGGCCTTCTGGCCGGATGTCTGGATCGCGGTTCCCCTGGGGGCGCGGGAATTCATTTGGGTGAATCTGACAGAGCAGTTCAATCTCTACATCTTCGGATTTCTGTTTGCGTTGGTGGGCATGATTCACGTGACCTATCGCGCGGGGGGGATCCACGGGCTGATCCACTGGATGGCGCGGGTGGCTCGCGGGCCGCGATCCACCAAGGTCGCCACCGCGCTGGCGGGCCTGGCGATTTTTTTCGACGACTATTCCAACACCATAGTGGTGGGATCCACCATGCGGCGGCTGACGGATCGGTGGAAGATCTCCCGCGAAAAACTGGCCTATCTGGTGGATTCCACGACCGCGCCGGTGGCGGGACTGGCCCTGCTGTCGACCTGGATCGCCTTCGAGGTGTTCCTGTTTGGCGATGCCGCGGCGCGGATCGGGATTCCGCAAGGCGGCTACGGCATCTTTCTGGCGATCCTGCCGTTTCGCTTCTACTGCTGGGGGACGCTGATCTTTGTCTTCATGAGCTCGGCGCTGGGCCGGGACTATGGCCCAATGTACCGGGCGGAATGTCGCGCGGCCTTGGAGGGCAAGGTGTTGGCGGACGGAGCGCACCCGCTGGCGAGCGGGGGGGATGTCGAGGCGGAGCCCTTGCCCGGGAAGCCGCAGCGCGGATGGAATGCCCTGATCCCGCTGGCCGTGGTCGTGCTGGGGACGCTGGCCAGTATTGTAGGGCTGGGGCGTCACAAGCTGCTGGTGGCCGGCGGTGATTTTTCGTTTTGGAGTTTGGCGGATTGGCGCGATGCCTTTGGGATGGTGACCAATCCGGATGTGACGCCCGGCGGGGCGATGAAGGTGCTGTTCTGGGCGTCGGTGGCCGGCGGGGTGACGGCGGTGTGGCTGGCGTGCGGGCAGCGCATCCTGACCTTGCGGCAGGCGGGTCGCGCCTATCTACGGGCGATTCCGACGCTGTGGATGGCGTTTTTCATCCTGATCATGGCCTGGGGCATGAGCAAGATCTGCACGGACGGAGTTCATACGGACACCTATCTGGTGTCGCTGCTGGGCGACCGGATGCCGCTGGTTCTGCTGCCGCTGCTGGTGTTTGCGGTTGCCTCGGGGATGTCCTTCGCCACGGGGACCAGTTTTGGAACGATGGCGATGCTGATTCCGATCATCTTCACGTTGGCGCATGCGCTGGGGGCGTATGCGACCGACGGTCATTTGATCTTCTGGCTGTGCGCGGCCGCGGTGCTGGATGGATCGATCCTGGGAGATCACTGCAGCCCCATCAGCGACACGACGGTGCTGTCATCGATCTCGTCGGGCTGCGACCACATCGATCACGTCGCCACGCAGATCCCGTATGCCCTGACGGTGCTGCTGCTGGCAGGGGTGTTGGGTTATGGGGCCGTCGCACTGGGCATGAGTGGGTGGCTGTTTTTCGTGCTGCAGCCGGTTGCCGTGGCGCTGATTCTGTTGATCGCCGGCCGACGCGTGCCCGTTCCGGTTGGGCCCCTCGATCATTCCTAGGCTGAAAACGCCCGCCGGACATGTCCGGCGGGCGTGAAGGGTGAAGATGTCTCCGGGGCTTAGTTCTTGCCGCGGCCCTTGACTCCGGCGGCCTTGTCGGCGCCCGCCCGGGCCTTCTCGTGGGGCCGAAGGGCGCGCACGGCGGCGCCGGCGCGCCACATTTCGGAGTGGCCCATGGCGGACAGTTCGGCATCGAGTTTCTTCTTGTAGTCGGGGGCTCCGCAGACCTTGATGACCCGGCGGGCTTCCTTCTGGCTCTTCACGGCCTCATACAGGTCCTTGAAGACGGGCATCACGGCTTTCTTGAAGCGGGGCTTCCAATCGAGCGCGCCGCGCTGGGCGGTGGCCGAGCAGTTGGAATACATCCAGTCCATGCCGTTTTCATCGACGAGCCGAATCAGGCTCTGGGTCAGTTCCTCGACGGTTTCATTGAAGGCCTCGGAGGGGCTGTGGCCGTTCTTGCGAAGGACGTCGTACTGGGCCTCCATGATGCCGGCCAGGGCGCCCATCAGGACGCCACGTTCGCCGACGAGATCGGAGGTGACTTCGCCTTCGAAGGTGGTCGGGAAGAGATAGCCCGAGCCGACGGCGATGCCGACGGCGAGGGTGCGCTCGGTGGCGCGGCCGGTGGCATCCTGGGCGACGGCAAAGCTGGAATTGATGCCGACGCCGGCCAGGAAGTTGCGGCGCACGGAGGTGCCGGATCCCTTGGGGGCGACCAGAATGACATCGACGTTCTTGGGGGCGCTGACGCCGGTCAGCTTGCGATAGACCCAGCCGAAGCCGTGGGAGAAATACAGCGCCTTGCCGGCCGTCAAATGCGGCTTCACGCGCGGGAAGACGGACTTCAGCGCACCGTCATTGACGAGCATCATGATGATGGTGGCCCTTTCGCAGGCTTCTTCGATGTTGAACAGGGACTTGCCGGGCTTGAAGCCATCCTTGGCGGCGCGATCCCAGTCGCCTTTGAAGCGCGGATCCTGGCCGACAATGACGTTGATGCCGTTGTCGCGCATGTTGAGCGACTGGGCCGGGCCCTGGACGCCGTAGCCGATGACGGCGACCACTTCCTTTTGCAGGACCTTCTGGGCTTTCGTAAGGGTGAATTCCTTGCGGGTGACGATGTCTTCTTTCACTCCGCCAAAATCTATCTTGGCCATGTTGGGTTACTCCTTGCTTTTCGGTTCTCTCTTCGGATGCCTTCGGGCCATCCGGCCACGCGATCCGTGGAACGAATTCGGGACAATAGAACGGAACCCCCCGGCAGGCAAGTGGTTTGTTTGCGTACGTTTCTTTGCGTGGTCTGCGCCGCGTGCGGTTGCGGCACGGCTCACGTCTTCGGCAGGTGGTCGGCCAGCGGCAGGCAAACCGACAGGGTGGCGCCGCCGGCCGGATTGTGGCCTACGAAGATCCCGCCGCCATGCGAACGCGTCAATCCCAAGGTCAGGGGCAGGCCCAATCCCCGGCCGATGAATTTGGTGGAATAGAACGGGTCGAACAGTTGGGGGAACTGTTCGGGTTTCAGGCCCGGGCCGTCATCCGAGACCTCAATGACCACATGGGGGGGGGCGGGGGGCGCCCAGTCATCCGGCATACACAGGTCGGCCGCAATCGATCTGGGAGAGGCGATGAAAACCCGCAGGCCAACCCGGGTGGCGGGTGGGGACTCGAAGGCGTTGGCCACTAGATTGGCGATCATGTGGCGGATTTGGATGGAATCGCCCAGGACGGCCGGGCCGGGAGATGGCAGGTCTGCTTCAAGATGAATGTGGTTGGGCTGGTTCAGTTGCAACTCCGGGAGAAGGTTGCGGCACAGATCGGCCACATCCAGCCTTTCGCTGTGGCCCACGGTTTGGCCGAGACATCCCCGCATGGTCGACCCCAGCTTGGACGCATCCAGCGTGGCTTGCAGGGCTTCGGTAATCAGTTCGGAACATTCCGGGGATTTCGACCAGTCCCGGGCTTGTTCCAACAGGCCCAGTACAACCTGGAGGCGGTTGTTGACGTGGTGAGCCACCGCGCCGGCCATCCGTTCCAGACTTTTCCGTTTGCGGGCCTTCTCCAGTTGTTTTTCAAGATTCGCCTGTTGCAGTTGGCCTTCCACCCGAAGCCGATAGTCGGTGATGTCGAGAATGATGCCTTCGAGCAGTTGCCGGTGATCGGGATCGGTGACCAGCCGGCCGCGCTCCCAGACCCATTTGACCTGCCCCGCTGAATCCACCAGGCGGTATTCGAGGGTAAACGGCTTGGCTTTCCGGATGGCGGACAGGATTCCATCCCAGACCATTTGGCGATCTCGCGGATCGATCACCTCGGCATAGGTTTTGGGGCCTCTGTTCAGGAAGGCCTCCGGGGGAAAACCCGTCAGGCCGAGGATGCCCGGGGACAGGAATTCCATGGTCCAGTTGGCATCGATCAGGCATCGGTAGGCGGCTCCGGGCAGATTGGCCATCAAGGTCGTTAACCGTCGCTCGCTTTCGCGAAGAGACTCGGTGATCGATCGATGGTCGGTGATATCGGACAAGTATCCATAGACCTTGGTGATGCGCCCGCCGCCATCCCGCAGGGCCTTGGCCCCGGTCCGAACCCAGAGTCGGCGTCCCTGGGCGTTGATGAATGGAACCTCCAGGTCGAAGGGGCGTCCCTGCGAGGTGCAGGCCAGATAGGCCGCGAGGACTTGCTCGCGACAATCCGGCGGATAATGCTTGGGGATGAGCTGGTCATGCGGCGGGGGGGCGGGCAACTCATGGGGGGCGATGCCATGGATGCGGTAGATTTCATCCGTCCAGTGGGTGGTGCCCGTGGCGGCATCCCACTCCCATCCGCCGAGATGTCCAAGATGCTCCGCCTGTTCGAGCAGCCGTTGACGGGCATGCGGGTCGTCGCCAGGCCGGCGGGATCCATTGACCGTGTGCGCGATGGTGGGATCAGAGGACGGGGCGGTCAATGGAGAGGCGGATGACGTCGAAGTCCCTGATGGTGGCAATGGCCGCGACGGGGATTCTGGAGCGCCCTCCGAGGGGACAGAGCACAACGAACTGGGGAGCTTGGTATTGGCCATGTCACTACTCCCTGATATCAACCAGCCTCCTTCCACCCGAGCCCCACCGGCGATTCATCGCACCGCCTCATGACCCTGTGCAGCGCCGCCGACATGACAGGCCCTCGAATGGATTCTCAGGAAACCGAACCACCTAATCGTCACGGTACTGCTGGATATGATGTTTTTCAACTCGCCTTGCCCTTCACCCCAAGGTCACCGGGGTGCCTTTTGCAACCTATTGGGCTAAAACTGGTTGAGCGGAGCCAAACCCTCCAGGCTGCAACCCAAACGAGCGGTTTTGCTCGTCTCGGGGGCGGGGGGGCGTGGAGTCGGCTGGCCAGCGAGTCGTCACGCCGGGCAAAGAGCGTCGAGGGCGCGGATGAATTTTTGCTCGACCACGGGCCAGGCGTACTCGTCGGCGACGAAGCGGTGTCCGCGGCGGCCAAGCTCTGCCCGCGCTTCGGGATGGTCCAGCAGGAAAAGAAGCTGGGTCTCGAAATCGGGATAATGTCGGAACCAGAGGCCGGCACCGGCCGCGCGGCATTGTCCGACCAGGACGCGGCTTTGAGCATGAACCAGCCCGGGGGTCCCCGCAAGGAAGGCCTCGAGCAGGACGATGCCGAAACTTTCATTGACCGAGGGGTGCAGGAAGGCGATGGCGCCCGCCATGGCCTCGTGCTTTTCCGTTTCGCTGACAAAGCCGACATCCAGGATATGCGGCCAAAGGGCATCCGGGGCATCGATGGCGCCGGAGCCGGTGAAGACCACCTGAATGTCGCGTCCGGTTCGTTCGCGAAAGGCCTGCATGTAGTCGCACAAGAGCGGGGTCCCCTTGAGGGGTTCGCGGCGGCCGGAATAGAGGACATAGGGCGTGGAGATGCCGTGCCGCCGGGCGAAGACCTCCGGATCGGCTTCGATGGGATCGATGCCCATGCCAACGATGCGCGCCTTGGCGTCGGGCACGCCGAAGAGTTCGCCCGCCAGCTCGCGCTCGGCGTGCGAATTAAAGAGGCAGCCGGCGGCATCTCGGAACAGCCGTTTCATGACGGAGAGCCGGGCGAAGGGCTCGTCATGCAGGCAGGGAATGAGCAGAGTGCGTTCCGGATGCGCCATAGCGGTTGACCAGGTCAGGCCGAACAGGTAGGGCCCGGTCAGAATGGCCCGGTAGCGGCTCGCGTTGGCTTCCAGATGGCCCAGCAGGGCCGTGGAGTGCACCCCGTTGCGCAGCCAAAATAGTTCATCGCTCTCCCCGACGGCGTGCCCATGGTCAATCGTGTTCTGGATACGCAGGAACGCGCCGACATCCCGGTCGTCGACCGGGAAGAAATGGACGTTCATGCCATCGATGGTTTGAACGCCGGGGGGCAGGGAGTTCTCCCAGGTGTAGTGGCTCTGCGCGCAGGTGGTCAGGAAGTCGACCGGTATGCCGAGGGCGACGGCATGGATGGCGAGGTTCTTCAGGAGGGTTTCCGCGCCGCCCACCGCGCCTTCGCCCGCAAAGCGGGGGGAGACGAAGGCCAGGCGTTCAGCCGCCATGATGGGGCGCCTTCCGTTCCAGCTCGGCGATGCGCGCTTCGAGGGCGGCGATCCGCTTGGCCGACTGCTCTTCCAGTCCTTCCAGGGCGGTGATGATCAGGCCGTTGACCTGATTCTGCTGGGACCAGAGGCGGTAGGTGTAAAACTTCAGCAGCTTCCAGATGGTTTTCTTGAGGCCGACCAGCAGGGGGCTCAAGAAGCGGCGGCGCTCGCGAATGTCGAAATCGGCAATGTCCACGAATACCGCATCGCGCAGGCAGGTGAGATAGAAGGTGATGAAATCGTCGGATCCGCGTAGATGGACCAGGTTGGTTTTTTCCGCGCGGGCAACCCGGGCGTCGGCATAGACTCCATCCTTCATCTTCCGGTCGGCCGTGGCCTGCAAATCGGCCACGAGTTTGTCGACATCGAATCCGGGGGCGCCGATGGATAGAATGGGGCTCTCGCTCATGGGGAAGAGAGTAGAATGGGACCCGGGGGGGGTGTCAAGGAGGGAGCCCCCATGAGGGATGACGGATGGGCGAGGGTGGCGGTGCGGGTGAAGGCCAGGATCCCTGCGGCCAGTTCCCGGTGGCCGTAGTCGAGCGGCAGAACGTGTCCAGCATTCGCCACCTCGACCAATTCCGACGGGTCGGCATGGATGGCCTCGGAGAAAAATCGCCGGGCGGCCGAGGGCTCCACGATCTGGTCGGTCTCCGACACGGCTACCCAGAGCGGGCCATGCCACTCGGCGGCGTGGGTGACGATGGCGTCGATGGTCGCAAACAGCGCCCGATAGATATCGCGGTGGATGAACTGGTCGGTTCGATAGGCCGCGCGGGCATCGGGGTCGTGCAGGTCGGCGGGCAGATGCGATTCCACGATCCGGGTGAACACCAGGAGACGGTCGAGAAGTTGAAACCATTGGCGGGACGTCAGCAGCGGGCTGCGGGCGCTGGACGGCTCCAGGAGGGGGGCCAGCAGCACCAGACCGGCGACCTGGTTTTGCGGACGGAGGGCGGCATCAAAGGCCAGCGCCCCGCCTAGCGAGTGCCCCAGAAGCCAGATCGGACGGGATGGGGCGGCGGCTCGCAGCGCGGCGATTTCCCGGTCGATGTCCGCACGCCAGTCCTTCAGGGTGGTACCGGCCATTTGGTCGGCCGGGATGCCCGATCCCGTGAGGTGAAGGCCGCGCACGCACAGGCCGGCCTCCGCCAGGGGCGGGGCCAGTTGGTCAAAGACCGAAGGACCGTCGGCAAAACCGTGGATGAGCAGAACCACCGGGCTCCCGGAGGGGCGGAGAGTGATGGGCTCAGTGGAGGCGGATCGGGACGGGTGCCGGGCGCGGGCGCGGATGCGGATGGCATGCATGGCGTCGCCCGCCAACCACAGGGCCCAAAGGCACAACACCCCCGTTCCGACCATCCAGAGGAGACGGGGCGGGATCATACGCGGAAAGAGCGCCGGCTATTCGAAGCGCAGAACTTGGCCGGCGTGTTCCAGCAGATCCTTGAATCGGGGCGTCGAAGCCTTTCGTCCCATTTCCTGTTGGATGACGAAGTTCACGAAATGGGAATCATCGGTCGCGCGATGGGCCTGCATGTCGCTGATGTCGATGCCCAGGCTCGGCAGCAGTTCGGTCAGGCTGTGTGATTTGGCGTCGGGAAACCAGTTGCGGAAAAGTGCCAGGCTGTCGATCACGGCGTTGCGGGGAACGGGCATGTTGTTGCGCTTGGCCTCGGCGGTGATGAAACGGACATCAAAGGGCGCATTGTGGGCGATGAGGATGGCACCGTCGATGAATTCCAGAAAATCGGGATACATCTCGGCAAAGGTGGGTTCGTTCTTGACCATGTCGGGGGTGATGTTGTGGACACGCTGGGCGTAATAGGGAATGTAGCGCTGGGGATTGATGAGCCAGGTTCGTTCGCCAAGCACTTCGCTGCCGCGGAACTTGACCGCGCCAATCTCCACGAGCCGGTCGTGTACAGGGCTGAATCCGGTCGTTTCCGTGTCAAAGATAACAATCGTGACGTTGCTCAAAAACGTATTGGCGGCGGGCATGCGAAACGGCGGCGGCTCCAAGGCAGCGGAACACACCGCTACCACGGCGCCCATCATCGCGAAGGCGCATATCCGGGCGATATGCCTCGAGTTAGATTGTCTCATCGGGGGGCCTCCTCGCGGCTCCGGTTGCTTCATCGTTGCCAACATCCGCCGTTCCTCGGAGCAACTGGCCCAACTGGCCTGCAGAACAGACCGCATGAACTTGCTACCAAATATGACCCTTTCGTCCCTGATGGTCAATGAGAAAGTGAACAAAAGAAAGTGGACCGAAGGCCACTCGACACGATCAGTCGAAGAAGTTCTCCGAGGGGCGAGGTTCGCCAGAACTTGGAATCCGCCCGTGCGGGACGCGCTACTTCAGCCAGTTGTCCAGGTTTTCGAAGGGGTTGAACAGTGTGCTGGGGGTGGGGGCGTCGGTGGTGGCGCCGCTGCCATGGCCCGCCATGCCGTGCTTTTCATGCTCGTGATCGTGACAGTAGACGCACAGGAGTTCCCAGTTGCTGCCGTCGGGTGGATTGTTGTCGTGGTTGTGATCCTTGTGGTGGACCGTCAGTTCCTTCAAGCGCACGCCCGAAAACCATCGTCCGCAACTGGCACATACGTGGGGGAACAGTTTCATCGCGCGTTCCCGGTAGCCTTTTGCGCGCGCCGCCGTTTCCCGGTGCAGTTCATCCAATACCCGTTGGCGCTCGGCCGGTGTCATGGGCTTTTTCGGTTTCAAGCGGTGTCCTTCAACAGCTAAGGTTATGAATTATCGGACTGACCCCAGCTTAACGCACGGGGCAGGCGCCGCCGGCGCAGTCGTTGCCCATGTCGACGGCGTCCTCGGACTGGGCGGCAATTCGGTCGAGGTCGATCGGCTTGAGCTGGGCAACGTAAGCCTCGTAGACGTCCCGAGAGACCGGCTGCTGGGGCAGATAGGGAAAGCCGAGATCGGCGGCGCTCTTGAGCGGGTCGGCGCGGAGCAAGAACGAGACGCCGACATAATGTTCCCAATTGTTCAGCAGCCAATCGATGATGTCTTCGACTTCGGCCGCATCGTAGCTGACGGTGACGGAGCAGTTCTGCTCGACGTAGTTGTCCATCAGGAGGCGATAGCGCTTGAGCTGGTCAATGGCGGATTCGAGGTTGACCTCGAGATCGCCGACTTTTTCGAAGTCGACGTCGTTCCAGCAGACCGGGAGGGTGATGACCCAGTCGCCGGTGCCGTTGGGATGGGGCATCATCGTGTAGCCGGCCTCGCGCAGAATCGGGACGAGGGGGTCGTGCTTGACGAACGTGACGTTGTTGAAGATGTAACGCGCCAGGGGCTTGTGGGCGCCCTCGGTAGTGTCGTAGCACTTGGAGATGGTGCCCTCGGGCTTCAGGGTCGTGACGTTCTTGGGCAGGGGCAGGCCGAGTTCTTCGGCCATCGAATACGCCCCCATGATGGCCATGTTGCGCAGCGTGCGCAGCTCGTAGGCGCCGAGATCCGGACGGCGGACCACGCCGGTTAGCGACACGCCGCACAGGTGGAGGAAGTCGTTGTTCTCGTGCCAGGAGTGCTGGAGGATGCCGTCCTTGAGGTGGACGCAAGTCTGGCGGTAGTTGGCGCGGGCGATCAGATAGATGGCCCGGTGCATGCCGCTGGGATCGTCCTTGAACTTGGCCAGGTCAATGGTTGTCAGGTTGCAGAACGCGCGGTTGCCCAGCAGGATTTCGGCGCAGGGATTGACGCCGGAAAACCACGGCGCGCGGTTGAGGGCGGCTTCGCCGTTGATGAACCCGGGCTCCGAGCCGCCGGCTTCGAGCATGAGATCGAAGAGGCCCCGGAGCTGGCCGCGGGTGGGCTTGTCGTAGAAGACAAGGGAGTTGTTGGACATGCCGCGCTGGGGCTGGCCCTTGTTCCAGTAGTCCTTCTTGCAGACGGCGAATTCCTGCCATTCCGGCGAGCCGTACTCGAAGAGGCTGATTTCGGCCGAGCGGCGCGTGCTGAGGATGGTGCCCAGCCAATTGCAGACGTCGTGGATGTCCATCTTGCGCAGCAGCTGGCCGGCGCGGCGGTTCATGATCTCGGCGATGGCGCGGTAGGCGACGGAAATGGTCTCGTCGCCCTGGCCGATCCAGCCGTAGCCGGTCAGCCGCGTACCGGCCGGGCGGATTTCGGAAAAGTCGAGAATCAGCTTCTCCGCGGCGTATTTGCCGGCGAGCAGCTTGCCCACGGATTTCGCCCAGGCTTCGGCCGAGTCGCCCACGCTGATGGTCCACACGTTGGTCTCGGGATCCCAGGTTTCGAGATTGCCTTCGCGCCCGTCCTTGTCCTGGCGCGTGGAACGGATCACCTGGATGTCGTGGATGGGGCGGGTGAAGCCGCTGATGCCGCCGGATTTGGGGGTGACGCCCACGCCGCAGCCCTGGAGGAGCAGCCACAGGGCGTCGACCATGTCGTCAACGGTCTGGATTTCGAGGTGGGCGCAGTTGAACTGGCAGGCTTCCTTCTCGCGGGTAATTTCGGTGCCGCCGAGCCAGAGGGTTCGGCCCGCCACGCCCACCTTGCGCTCCAGCAGGAGTTCGCGCAGCTCTTCGAGCTCGGCGTCCTGGGTTTTGTTCAGTGCCCGGCGCATCTGCCGCTTCCAGAGCCAGCGCTGGTGCTCAATGACGCGGTCGATGGTTTGTGCCCAGGTCTCGAAGGAGGTGCCCTCGTCGTTGAGCGCGCGATTGTACGTGCGCCGGGTCAGGATCTGGGCGCGAAGCGACGGCTGGTATTCGGGCATGGGACTCTCCTTGGGCGACACAAAAAGTTGGGGCGGATTCTAGGGCAAAGGGATGGGGGAGGAAAGCGGAAGTTTGGCCCGATGTGATCTCCCGAATCCTTAGCGAAGGGCGAAACTACCCGCATCGACTCCCGCCCTGAAGGCAGACGTCCCTTTGCGGCGCCGTCGAGTCGGCGCAGAAGTGCGAGAACCCCTCGTTTGG
>Ga0334882_1000276_pt1 | contig 89224 bp, 67 predicted proteins | sample GraSluR1_MG_5_FD_207226 | JGI IMG/M metagenome (GOLD analysis project Ga0334882, IMG submission 207226) | Sludge microbial communities from methane-producing bioreactor in Wageningen University, Netherlands - Granular Sludge_15_04-R1 | ecosystem: Engineered > Bioreactor > Anaerobic >... | reverse complement strand
TCCGCGTAACCTGCCCAAGCTTGTGTGTTCATGGGCCCGTCGTATCAAAGAAGCGCCGGGGTGTCCAGCTTTTCCTCCTAATCCCCTCTCTCTCTTCTGATTGTCGGCATTAAAGACACAGCCCTGCTTCATGACCTTGACCCCTTCTCCTGTCGCGGGGTGGAAGCGACCCGGATTTACATTCTTGAAACGATTTCCCGTTCAACCAGGTCGAATGCCGCAGAAAAATCGAACGAGAACTCGACCGGAAGGAGACTGTCGAGATCGGCGGTGAACAAGGGATTGGCCTTTTTGTCCAACAGGTTTTCGGCGAATTCCGCCCGGCTCACTTTGTGCCCCTCGTGGACCATGTAGGCGCGGAACACCGCCACCACCCGTTGCGGATCGGCGCCGCCTTCCGTCAGACCCAGCCAGAGATCGAACAAGTCCCGTCCTTTCCTGCGTTGGTAGAGCGCTCGCAACTTAGTCCCCAGCAATTCCTCCAGGCTGAACGTGGGGATCTCGCACTCGCCCGTAAACCAAGGCGAAGCCATCGCAAACTTCTTGTTTCGCACGCCCAGCGCCGCGAAATGTTCCCGGGAATTGATTTCGATCTTGAGTTTCATCGGCACTGCCGGGGGCAATTCCGGCATGATGCGGTAGGTCACCGTGGCGACTCCGGGCCCCTGCTTGCGTTTCGGCTTGCTCAGCAGTTCGTTCAGCGTGCGCTGGATGGCATCGAAAACCGGACCGATGGGCCCCGGTTTGGTTTGAACCAGGTCGATATCTTCCGAATACCGCCGTGCGGGGTTGAAATACAACTTGTGCAGCGCCGTGCCGCCTCGAAAGGCCAGATGTTCCGCCAAGACCGGCTGGCGGAACAATTCCACGATCGTTCGGCAGAGCAGCAAATCCTGTTCGACCATCGAATCCGATCGCCAAGGCGCTTGGCTGCGCCAGGCGTTGATCTGCGCTTGCGGAATCATATCTCCTCCTTTTCCACCTCGGTGTTCAGCCACAAGTGCCAGCGTTTGCTGCAGGTCGAGCCCCGAATGGACACCGCCGGTTCCAGTTTCGCGGCGAACGGATTTTTACGCATCAGCCAATCCGCCAGCGGCTTGGTTTTGCCGACAAAGCCGGCCTGTTCCAGCAGCCAACCCAAGCGCTGAGCATATGCCATGTTCCCGTCGGACTGAACCGACCTGACCAGCTTGGCGGGGTCGATGGACTCGCCGAGTTCCTGCAACACCGCCAGCACGTGGTTCAATCCTCCGACCCGGCGGCAGTAGCGGATCAAATCCAGCGCCGTCGCCTCCGGCGTGGAGGCCGGCAGAAAGCCCGTGACCGTCTTGATGGGCTGGGTCGGCACATCCCCCACCTCGTTCTTCACGAAGAATTGGATGCCCACACCCCGGCAGCGGATTTTGCGCAAGGGGCGGTCCGTCACCACCTGCAGCCACTGCGGGCGTTGGTGCGCCGCGCCGTGGAGGGCGGCCGCCGAAAGCCCGCCCACGTAAAATGGGCGGTGCAGATGCTCCATCAAGGCGACGATGAACCAGTCGGCGGGGATGACGCCCACCGCCAAATGCTCCAGTGGAACCACGACATAAAACGATCCATGGATCCGTGCGATTTTTTTTTGGACCGCCAGCCGACGGGCCGCCTGGTTGAAATCTTTCCGGCCAAAGCCAAGGGCGGCCATCGCCTCCTCGCGGGTAAAGGCATAGCGCCCTTGCGGGGGCAACGCTTCGATCCATGAATCCAACCCGCCGTAGGGCCTGTTTTTGACTTTTCTTTTCATGCCAGTCTCTTTGGTTCTCTTTCGCATATGGATATACACATTATAGCCAATTGCAAATCATATTTTTTACGCCAGGTCGCGCGCGAGGCCGGTCTGTCTCGGGAAAGCCTCTACAAAGCCCTGTCCGGCGAACCCAGCCCCGGATTCGATACAATTCTCAACGTGATGATGGCGCGGGGCATCCAACTGCACGCCGAACCGGCCCGACCTGAGCCCGTTCCAGGTTCGCCTGTATCGAGGCCAGCCCGCCTACTGCTTACTGACTACCGCCCGCTGCCTACAGTCTATAGCCTCTCATCCCCCTCCCCCCTTTTTTCACCCCAAAAAAAAGTTTGGTTTATTATTGACTATGTAAATCCAGGGTTTACATTTTAATCATATAAACAAACCAGAGGCTTATTTGGTTTAGAAGATTGCTGATATGTAAACCCCGGATGGACGATATGAAGCCAAAACTAAACCAATTGCTGAAGAAATGGCCGCCGGGCACGGTTGCAACCGCCACCGGGCTGCAAAAGCAGGGGGTGTATCGCCAGTTGACCCGGCAATACGTGGCCGGCGGGTGGCTGGAACCGCTGGGTCGCGGAGCATTCGTTCGCTCCGGCGACAAACCGGATTGGCTGGGCGGGATCTATGCTCTCCAAACCGAGCTCGGCCTTGGAATCTATGCGGCCGCCGCCACCGCCCTGTCATTGAAAGGCCTCGGCCATTTTCTGCCGTTGGGCAAGCCGTCCGAAGCGATCCTTTTCGGCGAGCCCGGCAATCGGCTACCGGCCTGGTTTACGAGCCACGACTGGGAGGTCCGGATCACCTATCGCACCCCGAACCTGTTTTCGTCGCCCGATCCAGCCAGCTTCACGACCGTGGAACGCGGCGGGTTCGCGGTTCGCGTGTCGGCCCCGGAACGCGCCATGCTGGAGACGTTCCATCTGGCCACGACGAACGAAGCCATCCAGCACGCCGCGGAACTGATGGCAGGGCTGGCCACGCTCCGCCCGCAGATCGTCCAGTCGCTGCTGGAAAGTTGCCGTTCGGTGAAAGCCAAGCGCCTATTCCTGTGGGCGGCGGAAACAGCCGGCCACCCCTGGTTCGGACGGCTGGCGTTGGACCGCGTGGACCTGGGCACCGGCAAACGCCAAGCCTATCGCGGCGGCCAGTTGGATCCAAAATATCAAATCACCGTTCCGCGGAAGGAAGAAGCCCATGTTTGATCCCGTCTATGTGCGGCAATCGAAACTGCTGTTGGCCTGCCTGCCCGAAATCGGCCGGCAGAAATGCTTCGCCTTGAAAGGCGGAACGGCCATCAACTTCTTTTTCCGTCCTATGCCCCGGCTGTCGGTGGATATCGATCTGGCCTACCTCCCCCTGGCCGGACGCGACGAATCCCTGGCCGGCATCTCCCGAGCGCTGGAAGCCATCCAGTCGGCCATCGAGAGCCGGATTGGTTCCGTCCGCGTCCACGCGGCACGCGCAGGCGGGCTGGCCACCAAACTGGTGGTCTCCCTGGCCGACGCGCAGATCAAGGTGGAGCCAAACCCCATCCTGCGCGGGAGCGTCTATCCTCCCGAACGGCGCGATTTGTGTCCGGAAGCCCAGGCCTTCTTCGAACAATTCGTGTCCACCCCCACCCTGTCTCTGGCCGACCTATACGCCGGCAAGATCTGCGCCGCCCTCGATCGCCAGCATCCCCGCGACCTGTACGACGTGCGGCTGCTGCTGGACAACGAAGGATTCACGCCCGAGGTGCGCCGGGCCTTTGTCGTCTATCTGGCCAGCCACGACCGGCCCATGCACGAACTGCTGAATCCGAAGTTCAAGGATCTGGTTGGAGCGTTCGCCGCCGAATTCGCCGGCATGGCTCGCGAAGAAAACCCGATCGACCGCCTGTACGAGACCCGCGAACAATTGGTGGACCTAGTCCGGCGCGGTTTGGATGCGGACGAAAAACGATTCCTGCTGAGCCTGAAAAACGGCGATCCCGATTGGTCCGCGCTCGGAATCCCCCATTTGCGGGATATGCCCGCCATCCAGTGGAAACTGCATAATATCCGCCGGATGGCCCCCGCCAAGCGGGCCCGGATGCTCGAGAAATTGCAGGAAGCACTCGGCCTTTGACAATCCCGCCGGCCTCGCCGACGATGGCGGCCAGAAGGAGCGCAGGAAAGACGGCTACGCCCAAGAAATCCAATCCCGGCCTACCGGAATCGGATGACGATCTGGTGCTGTAGGCCGGGGCATTGACCCGGCGGATGTGCCCACCGCCTACTGCCTACCGACTACCGCCCGCTGCCCACAGTCTATAGCCTCACCCCCCTCCCCCCCCCCCCTGGCAAGCCCCGCCAACGGCCCAATCTCTGCCACGGATTACGATAGTACGGGACCGACCCCTTTCCAAAAGGTGAACCCCATAACCGCCAATACAAGAATTGATGCCTCCTCCCTTCGGCGTCCACGGCTGGGCTCCGGGTGGACTCGCTTCCCGACACCCTGCGTGGTCGGGGGGCTTCGGGTGAGGGCGCGCGCTTCTTATCTTCACCTAAGATCAGGCTCCGGCCTTCCCAAACTTGTGCTTTCGGTGCCAATTCAGATAGTCGGGCTCCGGCCAGTACTTGGGATCTCCCGGCAGGAAAAGCCGGTGTCCCTCGAAGTCCGCCAAGCGCTGACCGGGCACGCCGGCCTCGATGAATGCATCGCGGTTGACCTTGACCCGGAAATCGTCACCGATGGACCACAAGCCGCGGTCACCGATTCAACAAGCTGAACCGGTACGCCAGGTCGGCGGACATCGGAAGCACCGGCCCCTTGATCTCCCCCCGCTCCGCCATTTCCAGGACCACGAGAAGAAGGAACGGCTTGTGCGGTGCCGGATTCCCCCGCGCCCGATCCACCCGCAACGTCGCCAGCTTATGCAGCCAATAGTCCGCTCCCGCACGCTTGCTCATGCCTGCCTGATACCCCTTTTCGCCCCCGCCTGGCAAGCCCCGCCAACGGCCCGTCACCTGCTACAGATTACGATATTTCGGGACCCACCCCTTTTGACCCCGTTACGGTGAACGGAGCGGCAACAACGCGCCGAAAATTTTTCCATACTGTGGAAAAATGTAAAAAATATTTTCCATACTGTGGAAAAATCCCGCAAAAGTTTTCCATACTGTGGAAAAATCTTAAAAAAAGTTTCCATACCGTGGAAACCTTCGGTCGAGTGCTTTTCCCTTTCCAGCCCCGCCCAGCCGCGATAGACTCCTCATCCGTATGAAACGCAATCCCCAGCTCGTCTGCCAGCACCTCGAAAACATCTCCCGCGATGCGCTGGATAAATACCAGATCATCATCCGCCAGTACGTGCGCGGACGCCAGGGGATCTACGTCCTCTACCGCCGGGGCAAACTCTACTACGTCGGTCTCGCCACCAATCTCCGCAACCGCCTCAAGCACCACCTCCGCGACCGCCACGCCAGCTCCTGGGACCGGTTTTCCGTCTACATCACCATCGGCGACCACCATCTGCGCGAACTGGAATCCTTGATGCTGCGGACCGTCAAGCCTGCCGGAAACAAGCAAAAGGGACAGTTCGCCAAATCCGAGGATCTCCGCCTCCGCTTCCGCCGCGACATGAAGCAAAACCTCGACGCCGAATTCAACGGCATGTTCGAGGACACCCGCCCGGTCCGCCGCAAGCCCAAAGCCCCCAAGGTCGACGGCCGCGCCCCCATTCTCGCCAAATACGTCACCGCCGCTTTCCCCATCCGCGCCCGCTTCAAGGGCAAGACCCTCCGCGCCACCGTCCGCCGCGATGGCACCATCCGCTTCGCCGGCAACATCTACAACTCCCCCTCCCTCGCCGCCGCCGCCGCCTGCAATCGCCCCACCTGCAACGGCTGGGAATTCTGGACCTACCAGCGCGCCCCCGGCGACTGGGTCCCGCTCAACGCGCTTAGAAACTAGTTTTGAATGTCGAAGAACAGGTTGTACGCGCTTTGGCCCTGCGGGTGTCTTCTACCATTGCCCGAAAAACCGTCCGAGCGCTTCGGAAATTGACTAATCCCCTTGCACTGGGCGACGACACGGGCCTCAAAAATACGTGGGAAGAGGTTTGCGTCCAAATCCAATATGAGCAATCCGCCTTGTGGGACGCCTATGAGGATACGATCGATGCCATCATTCTTGCCCATGTCGAAGAATTGGAGCAGTACGAGATGATCGCCGTTTGGCTCCAAACAACCGAAGGCATCGACTGGCAAGTCGATTGCGAAGAGCAGGACTCACCGCCGTTTTCGTGCAGCGAAATCGTTGAATACGTGCGCGGCATGCACCTGTTCGAGCTTGCAGGCAGATATATCAATCGTAGAATACGCGATTACCTTGATAACGCAGCCCGGCGAGACTGACTTCCCCACGCAACGCTAACCCTGAGTTCTTGATCACCCAACACAGCGGACGGGCCATGCTGTATGCGCCGATCGACGATTGCCGCCAGGTCCACTCGACGGCGTCAGCGTATGCAGGCAATTGGCTGCTACCGCGCGCTTGCTAGGATTGTCAGATACGCGTTTCGCCCCCTCCTGGCGAGCCCCGCGCGCGGTCTAGTTGTCGAAAATCCCTGCCCCAGACATCAGAATGCGACAAGGAGAAGGCCGACCGCCGGGAGCGTGTCGCAAGAAGCCGAGAATATCACTTTATGAAACTGACCCCCTATTTGCTCATGATTGCCTGATACCCCTTTCGCCCCAGTCCGTTTCCGATAACAGGACTTAACCTTGCATGAAATCGTCCGCTGTCGGCGGTTTCATGGCGAACCAGTTGTGGGCGAAGACGCGCTCGCGGGCTTCATCGGGATTTGCGGCCGTCGTCAGGCCATCCCCTGGCCGGCCCCCGCGCTTCTTTACGATCAACACGGTTAGCGGGGGCAAGGTGTTGCGCTCGCAATACCTCATGATATGGCCCAGATGATTGCCAAGCCCCCGTGAAACCAGTCCAATTCGTTTTGCCGCGATCTCATACGTCAGCACCTGACGATTGTGCGCGGCCGAGATCAGAATCTGCCATAGTTGCAGGGCTCGTTCGCTGGTGGTCATGGCACTCCTTGGCTTTGCTTGCCGAATAGTCAATCAACGCTCTTTTTCCAACTGTCGCATGTGGGCCGTGAATTTCCGCATCCACGCATTGAACTGCGTCTTGTATTTGCCGCCGTTTCTTGCCCAGTAAGCGGCAAACTCTTTGTGCAGGCCGCGTCGCTGGAAGAAGGAAGAAACGTCCATGGCTTTTTCGCCTGCGCCCCGCCGTGCGCGATAAAAGGCCAACGCCCCTTTGAACGCCAGATTGCACATTTTGTAGAGTGCCGGGAAATTCTCCCGCTCGTTTTGGCGGATGAACAATTCCCGTTGCTGGCGGGTTTTCAGCACCTGGCTGATCACCTGCCAGACGAAATGCGTGACCACCCACTTGGCATAAGCGCGCTCGGGATACCCGCGGGCAACGTATGCAATGTAATGAATCAGCCAATAGCGGGGCAGATAGTAGTTGGGATCGGCATTGGGAAACACCTGGCTGTAGTAGCGTTCTTCGAACAGCTGCTCTTTGCCTCGGCGCACGATGGACGGGTCCATGTCGCACGCCGCCGACGCCTGAGCCAGTTCTTCCTTTTTGACGATATACCGGTGCCGAACACCGGCATGGCGCCGCGCTTCGCTCTTGGATTGGCGCTTGCGCAGATATTGGTAATCGCGCTTGCGCAGGTTGCGCTCCAAATCGATCTGGCGCCGGTCGTTGGCCATCAGATCCGAGGCCCGGATGGCATTCTGCCAGTTGGTGGCCGCCACGATTTTGCTGACCAGCCCATCGAAACGTTTGGATTCCTGTTCGGTGTCCCGCGGCACGCTGATGACCCGCACCAACACGCTGGCCTTGGAACTCCGGGCGGCTTTCCGGTGAAGGGTCCTCGTGGTCTGCTGGCCGTTGATCACTTGAGGATTTACGATCCGCATCACCAGGCGATCGCTCAATTCCAGCTTTTCCGCCTTATCGCAGATGATCGTGATGCCGTTGTTGTAGTACCAGAACAGGTCGGGTTCTTTTTCCAAGGTGGTTTCCATGTCCTCGTTAATGGCCGTGGACCCCAGAAACCCGCGCACGTTGCGGGCAAACAGACGGATGCCGGCCTGGTCGTACATGTCGGCGATGTGCCGCACGTTCACGGGAAACACCCAGGAGGCAATCCGCAGATTGCCGTCATACCGCTTCAAGACCCCGCTGAGATCGATCCCCTGCCCGCTTTCAATTTCCAGTTCGAGCAGCGGGATGGGCGGGGCTACGCCATCAAGATAATCCGACAGCAATTTCAAGATCCGCTTGCCTGCGATCACGTCCAGGCTGACGGTTTTTCCGGCACGGCGGGCGACACGCTCCGACTCCTTGGCCAGGGCATCGCTGCAACCGCCGGTGGTTACGTAATACAATTGCAGAGAATAGCCGCGCTGGCTCATGCGCTTGAACGCAACTTCGGCCTTGCCGGCGGCGGCGGTGTCCAGGTTTTCCATGTATCCGGCAAACGCGTCCTTGTCCGTGAAGACGCTGGCCAGATCGGCAAAGGCCATGAGATCGGAACGATGCTCTTTCGCCTTCTCCAGCTTCTGCCGGAACTTGCCCTGGACAATGAACACCTTTTTGGCTGGATCATCGATGAACACCGCATCCAGGCTCTTGTCCTTGGCCCCTCCGGTCAGCGCATGGACCGCGTCTTCTTCGCTCTCCGTCACGAAGCATTTCAGAAACCACGCCACAAACAAATCGCTGTCCTTGAGGCTGGGATAGCGCTCGCGCATGTCCCGGATCTCATTCTTCAAATCCATGTAGGTCACGGCTGGACTGCTGGACTTCATGCGCCCTCCACGATTTTGATCTCGCCCTCCGTGAGGCCGTACAACTCGTATACCTGCCGGTCAATCTCCCGCTCCCAGCGGCTCACGTCGGCTGCCGCATCCTTTTTCTTCGCTGCCAGGATCTGTTCCACCAGCTTCTCCAGCGCCTTTTGCTGGGCGGCGCCGGCGCGAGGAATGGGAATCTTTTTCATGTAGTCAGAAAACGCACGAAGATACCCACCACGGATTTTATTGGCAGTTTGGGCATAGAACCATTCCACACACAGGGAATTCAATACAGCAGACAGCCATTTTTCCTTTGTGGGTATGAAGTAGGTCGTATTGCCGGAGTAGTACCCTTCTTCATCCCAAGCAAAACTCTGGTGTTCGTATATGTCGGGATAAATGACTTTCTCCCCGTCGAATTCCTGCCAGTAGGCGATATTGTCCTGGATTTCATACCATTCGTAGCTTCCTGGTTTGCGACCTCCTGGCCCACCGGGCATCAGGCGCTTTTTGAATGGTTTGAGATAATCATGGATGGCGGGGTATTTCCGGATATCAATTCCCCTGCGGGTAAATATGAGCCATAGATCCTGCGGCTGGGCACACCACCGCTTGACGTCGCGACCGCGCAGAAACGGTTTCAAAACCGCCTTCGACGAGGGGTGTTCGACAATCAGGCGATCGCGGGTTTCTCGGTCTACGACAAAGGCCTCATTCAGGCCGGTCAAAATGCCTCGATAAAATCGTCCGTTCACGTATTCGCCGAGGGGCTTGCCGGCTTTGCGGAGTTTGGCAAGCAGGTCGCGGACGGTTGTGCCTTCCAGTCGCCAGCCATCCTTCTTCAGCTCCCTTTGGGGCAGCGTGAAGCTCTTGGCGGCAAAAACGTCGGGGAAATCATCCAGGGGCGGACCGGGCATCCAGGTCAACGCCCGGACAGGGTGGTCGGGGTTCAGCGCCTCTTTCTGGCCGAGCTTCCGGGCCAGCAAAATGCTAGGATAGGCGATGGAGGTGAAGATGTCGGCATCGCCGAAATCAATGAGTTGGTCAATCTGGGTCTCCTTGGTCAGGTGCTCCCGCAGTTTTTCGCCATAGCCGGAGCGAAAATATTTGTTGGAGCAGATGTAGCAGAGCATGCCGCCGGGCTTGAGGAGCTGGATGCCTCGCTCGAAAAAATAGACGAAGAGATCGGCGACGCCGTTGTAGCATTCATAGCCCTGTTCCTGCAGCAGAGGCTTCAGGGGCTTGATCTGTTCTTGCCGGACGAACGGAGGGTTGCCGATCACGATATCGAAGCCGTTTTTCAACTCGGGGAAGAAATACGGGACATCGAAGAACAGGACCGGCTTGTTGCGATAGGCGAAAATGTTGCGATAGCTTTCCCAAAAGACGATCTCGCGCTTGGCGCGCTCGATCTTGGCGGCATTGCCGGCCGCCATGGCGGCGCGCACCTTGGCGTTGCGCACCCCGGCTCCGCTGTGCCCCTGGATTTCCTGCTCCTTGTCGTCGATTTTCCGTTCGATCAGGCTCTCGATCTGCCTGCGCAGACGCATTTTCTCCGTCGGTTCGCGGACAAAGAAATAGCCCTCGGCCGCTTTGGCGAATTCGGCAAAAAAGGCGTCTTCCAGTCCCAGCCCGCCCGGCAGGATATCGCTGGGCGGCCGAATCAGGGAGTTGGCGGTGACGAACTTGAAATCCAGGTTGGGCAAGGGCGGAACGCCCTTGTTCGGTTTCTTATCGTCCAGCTTGAAGTCCACCAGCAGCGAGATGAAACAGCGGAGCTTGGCGATTTGGGCGGCGATGGGCTGGATATCGATGCCATAGATGGCGCGCTGGATGAGGGCCAGTTTCCAGACATATTCCACGTTGCTGCGGCGCAACTGCTCGCGCATCTGGTCCCGCAAGGCGGCGGGCGTGTCGGCCAGCGTCCGTTCGATCCAGCGCCGGTGGTCGGCATCCAATTTCCCCAGCACGAAAATCAGCTTTTGGAGCATTCCCATCGGGAAGGCGCCGGAGCCGCAAGCGGGATCGATGACGGTCAGGTCGTAGATGGCATCGGCCAGGGTCTGGCGCTCTTCGGGGGCAAAACCCGTTTCCGCATCGTTCCATTCCAGGAGGGCGGCGATTTGTTTTCGGGCCTTCTCCACGGTGTAGCTCGGATGCGCCTGCGCCAACCGGGGGGCCAGATGGGCGGCCAGGCTTTGATCCACCATGTAGTTGACCACGATGCGGGGCGTATAGAACGAGCCGGTCGCCTTGCGGGCGGCGGCCTCGGTCTCCACGTTGTATTCGGCCAGCAGTTCCTCGAAAATCCGTCCCAGCAGTTCCGGATCCAGCGCGATTTCCTGCTCCACCGGCGTGTTTTCGGCCACCGTGAACTTATAGGCGTTCAGGATATGGAACAACCCGTCCACCGCCACGTCGTTCTTCTTGTGAGAACCATAGGCATCGCTCAAATCCGCGCGCACGCCGCGGCCGAAAAACAACGCATTGGGAACGGTTGGCTGCTTGGTTTTGACATCGGAGAAACCATCCACCCGGCACTCTTTGCTTTCGAGGCTTTCATCCCGGTAGTCCAGGCACTCGAACAGCCCGCCGTTCAGAAACGGAATATCTTCAAACAAGCCCGGCAGTTCATCCGTGGATTGGAACAAATCCTCATGGCGGAAACGGGAATGGTCCATGTAGTGATCGTTTTTGCCCTTGTAGCGTCGGCCATCCCGGAATTCGCGCTCGTCCAGCGGCACGCTCAAGGTCGGAAAGAACAGATTTTGCAAAATGGCTTTGTAGTAGCCTCCATCCGAGAAGTCGTCCGGCTTGAACTTCTTCAGGACGCGGGATGCGGTGGCTTCCTCGAACAGATGGCCGGGGATCAATCCCTTCTCCCGTGCGAACCAGCAGAACATGACCCGCGTCAACAGGCGGATCAAGGCGGTCCGGTTCCGCACGTCCGGGTCATCGATCCCCCCATGGGGAAACTTCACCTTTTGGGCGGCCAGAAAGAACCAATCCCGGATTCGGCGATAGAACCGGTCGTTCAGCGCGTCAATGTCCAGCACCTGCCGCCACGCCTCGTGCAGGCCTTTGAAGTCGCGGCATGAAAACCGCTCCATCAGCACGGGCAAGGCGAGGTCGAAGAGGATCTCGACGTGGGCGCGGTGGGGATTCTCGCAGCGGATGTCTTTGATCAGTTTGACCTTTTCCAGGACGTCGCGGGATTCGTCGCGCTTGTGGAGGCGGCGGTCAATGACAGCGAAGGTCAGCGCCCCACCCTGCCGGATCAGCATCAGGGCGGGCATGGCGAACAGCCGGTTGACTTCGCGGACGATGGTCGCCAACTGGGTGCGGGTCACGTGGCCCTTGTCCAGGTCGAGTGCCAGAAAGAGATAGGACTGCGGATTTTTCGGCTCGTAAGAAGAGTCGAACAGGGAACCGGTTCCCACGCCGACGTTTTGGACTTCCTCGTCGGTGATCTGGAACAGGAAATCGATCGTTTTCCAGCGTTCAAACAGGGCCTTGTCGCGGCGCAGGGGACGGTCGCGGCGGTCGAACTGCTCCAGAAAGGCCTCCGGGGCGTTGTCCAGGTCCAGGGTTTTCTGGCTTCGGTAGCCCAGGGTGTTGAGCAGCGCGATGGAGGCTTTTTTCAGGTCCCGGCTTGAAAAGGCCCCCAGCCCATCCGATATATTCTTCTTTATCTCACTCATGATGATTGCATTGTGACATAATACCCCCACCAATACCCTTATGTGGGGGTAGTACCCTTTGTACCTGTGATTAATTGCCAACGGGCGGCCGGTCCGCGGCCGGCGCAGACGACTTGTCCTTTCGCTCGCCAATCGGCCAGCAAAGCTTGGATCCAATCCCTCCCTACCCCCGGACAGGCACGCTCAAGATCTTGCAGGCGGAATGGGCCCGGTTGCCGCCGAATGGCCGCCATGACCAGGTCGGCCTTTTCACCTTTCGGGACCGCCAGGGAACCGACTCGGGCGAAACATTCGTCATACGCTTTTTTCAGAATAAACAGCAAAAACCCCATATAGGGCCAGGGATCATGTCGCCCTTGGTGCCACCCTTTCGAACTGGCTTCCAAGGTCTCATAATAGCGTCCTTTGTGTTCTTCAATCAGACGCTCCAGGCTGATGTAGCGGCCCACTTCCAGGCCGGCATGGTAGGCCGTCAGCAACAGCAGCAGGCGGGAGACACGGCCATTTCCATCACGAAAAGGATGAATGCACAGAAAATCCAGATTGAATGCCCCTAACAGGATCAGCGGAGAGACCTGTTGCTCCCCTGCCAATTCCAACCAAAGGGCGATCAACTTCTGCACACAGTCGGGTGTTTCCGCCGGGGATACGCTCCGGAAACGGATGCGTTCGCCGCCACCTGCCAGCTTTTCGGTGATGTCCACCGGCTGTTCTTTATATTTTCCAGCATCCCAGATGCGCCCCCGGGACAATCGGTGAAGTTCCAAGATGGTGGACTCCGCCACGGGCATGGTGGCGCCTGCATGATGAATCGTGTTGAGCGCATCCCGATATCCCGCCACTTCCTCCTCGTTGCGGTCTTTCAAGGCGGGATGGCCGAATACCACCGTGGCCACTCGCTTCTGGTCAATCTCCACACCTTCAATCCGGTTCGAGGACACCGCACTTTGCGCAATGGCATGCTCCCGCAGCACCTTCAAGCGTTGAGGAGATTGGCGGTTGAATAAATCCTGCAACCCTTGCGCTTTGCCAAGATCAGACAAATACCACGAGGCGGACATGGGGATCTGCAACTGACCGTTTTGGATGGATTCCAGCGTTTTCATTTGGTCCGGTAGGTGCCTCGGCGCTCTTTCACGCTGAATCCGATTGGCTTGCGCGGCGGATCGGGGGGGGGTAGCAAAAGCGGGCGAATTTGGTCGAACAGCTCTCGCAGGGCGGCATCGTGGATCAACAGGTCTTTTTCGACTTCCGCCAGACGTTTGGCGAGCGTGGCGGTGGCCAGCAACTGCTCCCGCATTTTCACGAAGGCCCGCACCACGAATACGCTCATTTCCACGGCTTTCGGGCTGTTTAGCACCGTCGCGGCCATGATGGCCCCGTGTTCGGTGAGGGCATAGGGCAACTTCCGCCGACCGCCCCACCCTCCACTTGAAGTTCCAATTTGGAACATCAAGTTGCTAATCTCCTCCCGTGCAAGCTGAAACAAAAAGTCAGCCGGGAAGCGCGTCCGGTTGCGCTGGATGGCTTTGTTGAGATTCCTGGTCTCGACCCCATAGATCGCGGCCAAGTCGAAGTCTAGAATCACCCTCTGGCCGCGGATTGTCCGAATCACGTCCTCCGGAATGGCCGGCCCCGTCCGCTTGCTCATGGGGCCTCCTTGATGACCAGCCAGGTCACAAGCTCGAAGTCGTCGGCCCCGGACACTTGCCGGGGCTTGTCGGGAATGACGAAATCGCGGCCAGATTGCAGTCCGCCGGCCGTGCGCTTCTGAAATGTGCGCACAATGGAGTCCACCGCTTTCTTCAGCAAGCGGTCGTATTTGGACATGTCGGCGCCGTTGCCCGTTTCCGCATCGAAAGCTTCGCAGAGATGCCGCAAGGCCGCGGTCTTGCCCCGGCACAAGGCCTGATAGATCGTCAGGATCTGCTTGGCGTGGACAAAGCCATAGCGGACTTCGCCGTCGTCCCGCACGTAGACCAGATAGTACGGGCTGAGCGGATTGACGCTCTTCCGGCGGTCGTCATCTGCCGCTTCCTCATGGCGGAGACAGAAAATCACGCCGGGCCGAACGATTTCCCGGGCCGCGCCGTTGAAGAGATTGCGGTCTTCCAACTCTTTCAGGGGCGGCACCACCGCATGCAGCCCCAAGGGGGACCCTTTCAATGCATCCTTGTTGGCTTCCAGGTAATTCATCAATTCGATGCGGAAGTCATCCAGCGTGAATTCACTGAGCGACAGGGCCTCGTCCATGTCCTCCAGGTCCAGCACTTCGTCTTTCAGGCGCAGCAGTTGACGGTCGCGGTAGCGCAGGTCTTCCGTCATCAGGTCCTGGATCTGCTCCGTGCTGAGCAGGTTGTCCGCGCCGGTGGCGGCGAGGTCCACCAGCGCCATGCGCGCCTCCACCCGATCCTTCAGGTTGATGTAGCGATTCAGGTCTTGCGTGGGCCAGAAATTGACCAGTTGGATGCGCTTATTGATGGAACCGAGGCGATCAATGCGCCCAAAGCGCTGGATGATCCGCACCGGATTCCAATGGATGTCGTAGTTGACCAGATAATCGCAGTCTTGGAGGTTCTGCCCTTCCGAGATGCAGTCGGAGGCGATCAGGAGGTCAATTTCCTCCTCTTGCGGCATGCTGGCCATCTTGTCGCGGTTTTTTGCCCGGGGCGAGAAGTTGGTCAGAATGGCGTTGAAATCCGTCTGCCGCTGGAACCCCTTGGGCTTGAAGGTGGTCTTGTTGTCCCCGCTGCCGGTCACCAGAGCGATGTGAACCCCCAACTCCTCCCGCGCCCAATGCTCCAGCGCTCCGTAGAGATAGGCCGCCGTATCCGAAAAGGCCGTGAATACCAGTGCTTTCCGGTTCCCGGGGTTGATGGGCTTGGCGACCTTGGCTTTGATCAGCTTCTTCAACTCCTGGAGTTTCTGGTCGCGATCGGCAGTGACGGCCGCGGCCACCTCGTGAATCCGGATAAGCTGCTTCTTGTCCTTTTGCAGATCCCGCAGCCAGCGCTTCAGGTCCATGTGTTCCAGTTTGTAGGACAGCTTCTTGCCGACCATCAGGCGTTCCCGCAACTCTTCCAGCTCGTCATCATCCACATCCTCGAATAAATCGGGCTGGACGTATTCTGATCGGTTCTGGTCGAAATGCTGGATCTTATCCTCCAATCCGGTGATTTTGCTGATGGTGCGTTCCACGGTGAATTCAAACGCGCGGATGGAACTTTCAAGGCGCTTGAGGAAATTCACGCGCATCATGCCGACCAGATACGTCTCGCGCGTCTTCTGATCATTGAACAACTGGATCTGCTGGCCGGTCTGGGCGTATTCCTTCAGGTGCTCGTCGGCCACGTAGGCGGACGGATTGAAGATGGACAGCCGGTATTGGGCAATCTGTTCGTTCAGCTCGTCGTAGGTTGGAAAATAGCCCTTGGTGTCGATGTCGGGCGCCAACGACAGCGGCTTCAGGCGATCCGGGAACTTTCCGATTTTGGCGGTGTTGTAGTATTGCTCGATATGTTTGCGGGACCGAGCAATCGTCAGTTCGTCAAGCAGCGAGAAAAAGGCGGAGTCCAGCGCCTCCATCAACCGGGCCACGCGCCGCTCCTTGTTCTTTTTCGGATCGGCCCAGTTCGTGAAATGCGTCTGCGCGGTCTGCATGGTCTGGGCGATGCTGAAGATCTTGAGCGACTGTTCAAATACCCGATCTTCGCCGCCGGTGATCAGATAGATCTGATTGCGCAAATCGCGCAGATTGGTGTTCACCGGCGTGGCGGAAAGCAGCAGAACTTTGGTTTTGACGCCGGCTTGCAGGATATCCTCCATCAAACGCTCGTAGCGGCTGCGGGAACGGGTGCCGTCGTCGCGGATCTTGCCTCCCGCGTTGTTGCGGAAATTGTGGGATTCATCAATGACCACCAGGTCGTAGTTGCCCCAGGAGTGGGTGGACAAATCCACGTCCCCGGACCGCCCCCCATCCCGGCTGAGGTCGGTATGGGACAGCACCGTATAGGCGAACCGGTCTTGTTTCAGCGGATTGCGTTCATCATTCTCGCGGAAGACCGTCCAGTTATCGCGTAACTTCTTCGGACACAGCACCAGCACCCGGGCATTGAGCAATTCAAAATACTTGATGACCGCCAGGGCCTCGAAGGTCTTGCCCAATCCAACGCTGTCGGCGAGGACACAGCCGTTGTGGTTCAAGATCTTGTTGATCGCCCCTTTGACCCCGTCGCGCTGAAAATCATAGAGCATGCTCCAGACCTGGGTCTCGAAAAAACCGGTCTTTTCGTTGAGCAACCCGCCCTTGGCGGCCTCGGACAAATAGCGCTCGAAAATATGAAAGAGCGTCTTGTAATAGATGAACTCCGCGGGCTGGTCCTGATAGAGCTGGGCCAGGTAGTTCAACACATCTGTCTTTACGTCCCGAACCAGAGATTCATCGTTCCAGACTTCGTCAAACCAGTTCTTCAGATCAGCCCGGTCCCGGCTGTCGTTGACCTCCAAATTCAGTTCGATGTTGTTGCCGTTTTCACCCAGCCCCAAGCCGCGAACCGTCATGTTGGAACTGCCGATGATGGCGTCCGGCACGCCGTGGTTGTCGATGTAGTACATCTTCCCATGGAGAAAGCCCGGCTTGGTGATGGACCGCACATCCACCTTGTTCCGTAGCCATTCGGAACATTCCCTCGCCACGCGCCCCTGTTCCAATCGGTTCCCCAGTTTAAGTCCGCTGGGATCCATGACGAACGCCTTGCTGTCGGTTTTATTGGGATCCAGAGAGTGGATAAATCGGGGCTCACCAAACAGGAACCGGAGACGATCAATCGCATCCAGTTCGGACTTCAAGGCGTCATAGGCATAGATCGTGAAATAGGCGGATACAAAAGAAAGGTTGGAACCGGACTTGATTTTTTCCCGCAAAAAGTCGCCGATGCGCCCACGCTTATGATTGTCCCATATCCCCGTTATGTGGCTGGCATCAGGCATTTCTAGTTCCAATCCGCCCATGAAAAAGCTGGGGCCAGGAAGGAATCCGTAATCTGGTAAATACCGCCGACCCTCCAGAAGCCTGTTCTCTCATCATTCTCATCACAAACCAGTCAACCCTCCTATTGGCCTATGCCTTTGAACTGGCTGGGATTCTGGCATACCCCGGCTTCCGCGGCAAGCTAGAGAACTGAAAGCTAGAGAACTGAAAGGTTGGAAAGGTTGGAGATTGCAGGCAAGAGTGTACACCCCATACTGCCCCAAAGGAGCCGAACAGATGCACATAGCCGGAGCAGATGGGTGCCGGGAGGGCTGGCTTTGCGTGGAGGAACGCGAAGGACGGCTGACCGGGCGCATTTTCAGGGCGTTCATAGAACTGCTAGCGGCGTTGCCGAGGGCATCGGTCATTGCGGTGGATATCCCCATCGGCCTGCCGGAACAGGGCAAAAGGGACTTTGACACCGCCGCGCGGAAAGCCCTCTCCCCCACCCGAACCAGCAGCGTGTTCCCGACTCCGGTCCTGGGCGTTTTGCATGAAACCCACTACCCCACCGCCAACCTGAGGCATCGATAGATCGACGACCTAAACGACGCTTTCGCCGCCCTCTGGACCGCCCGCCGCATCGCCAACGGCACTGCGCAAGTCTTCGGCGACCGCCCCCCCGATAAGTTCGGCCTCCGCATGGAAATGTGCGCCTGATATCAAGATTCAGTTTTACGCGCCTATCCCAGAGTTGAGAAATCAGCCCACCTGGTTCTTGCTGGCCCCTTTCATAAACGCATCCCAAAGCGCCCGGCAGCTCAGGCTGTCAGCAATGAGCAAGGCTCTTCAACTGGACCACCGTCGCGCCCCACTCGGCCATGCGTTACGGCCCAGGTCGAACGACGCAACCTTTCCTACGGCATCATGAGCCGCACGACGCCCACGACGGTGGCGGTCAGCAGCGCGGCGAACACCAGCACGGCGACGGCGCACCCCAGCAGGGGCTTCCAGACCGTGATGTTCAGATTCGTCTTGGCATCGCGAATGCGGATGCCGCTCCAGTTGATGTTGACCTCCGAGTCGCCGTCGACGACATGCACCCCGCCCGGCCCGACCTTGACCTCTTCGCCGTCTTCGCCCTGAATATCAACATACAAGCCGTCGATTTCCACTTTTGCTTCTTCCCTGTCCGTCACGATGTGCTCCTTTCGCTGCCGTTATGCCTATTCTGCCGGCCTGCGCGTCCCGCCACTAGCCGCGCCGGCCCGAATGGATTTCTACAAATCGCTCGATGGATCGGTCATAGGTTCGCTCGACATCGGGCGGGAACAGGCACCCCGGCAACTCGCCCATCCGGCGGTGGTACTGGATGCACTCGCAGCAGACGCCCTTTCGGGAACAGGGCTCGTATGTGCATGTGCAATGCTCAAGGTTCCGGTCGATATTGCATTCTCGCTTGGCCATGGCTATGCGCTCCTTGTCTGTTTGTTCAGTCTCCGCTTGAACGCCAATCCATTTCTTTGCGTATCACCCCTCCCCCATTACCGTCACCACAATCCTTCTGGCCCTGGGCTTGATGTCGCATTCCATGTGGAAAATCTGCTGCCAAGTGCCCAAAACCATTCGGCGGTCTTCCACGGGTACCGTGATCTCGGGCCCCATGAGGGTGGCCTGAAGGTGAGAGTGTCCGTTTCCGTCATGCCAAGCTTGCTCATGGCCGTAATTACGGCTTGGAGGTATCAGCCTATCCAGCATCTCCGGCACATCGCGCTCCAGTCCCGGCTCATACTCCACAGTGCCCACGACCGCTGTGCTGCCAACGTTGAACACATGAACCAGCCCCGTACGGATGCCCGATTGTGCCACGATCTTCGCCACCTGCCCCGTAATGTCGTGCATATCCCGGTGGCCGGAGGTCTGCAACTCGATATGGCCGCGAAACGTGCCCACGCCGGTCAGCCAAACTGGTAGTGCTTCCGGATGGCCTTTACCACCTTCCAGCGGCAGGACATGCCCGCCGGAAAGACCACCAGGTCGTTCTTCCCTATACGCACCGGCTTGCCTCCGTCGGGGGTCACGACGACTTCGCCCTCCAGGATGTAGCAGGTCTCCCGCTCGTCATAGGTCCACGGGAACTCTGAGACCTCTTTCTCCCAGACGGGCCACTCCTCTACGCCCAGGTCAGCCAGGCGCTCCGGGGAAGGATCGTGCGTTACCTGTATTTTGTTCATGTTGCTGCCCTTATTTGCATCATGGCTTCCGGGTTGGGCGTTTTCAAGGTCTAAGCTCACTTGATGTTAACCTGTCCCGTTTTCCGGTGCTTCCTGTTTTCCTGCTTGGCTGTTTTCTGGTTGCGGCTCCGCCGCGCGGTGATCTCTGTGGTGAATCGTCCATTTCCCATTCGTGCTGATTCGCGCAATTCGTGGTTACACCGGTCCGGAACAGCCCCGGATCAGAAGGTGGACAGGCCCGTGGCTTCCTGGATCCGGTAGAGCAGAGCGTTCCGGAAGGTGGTGTCGGCATACGCGGAGTAGTCCGTCGAAAAGATCCGGCCGTCGGGATTGCTCCAGACCTGATCCAGGTAGTCCTGCATTGGGCGGAACACAGGGGCCTCTGCCGGGCCCCGGAGCTGTGCGCAGGTTTCCAGGTTGTAGTTGCCCAGGTTTCGCCGGGTGTAATTGGCCGATCCGAGGATCGCCGATTCCCGGTTCCCGGCGGAGCGATGCCGGATCATCTTGGAATGGAACTGTTCCCCGTGGGTCGACGCCCAGCGGACGGGGATGCCCGCGCGCACCAGTTCCGCGGCCACCGGGCGGTTGGGTATGCCGTTTTTCTCCCGGCCGAACGCGTCTTTGTTGGGATCCAGCAGCACCCGGAGCCTCACCCCGCGCCGATGGGCCCCCACCAAGGCCCGGACCACGGGCCGCGACGACAAATAGAACATTGCCACATCCAGTTGCTCGCCCGCTTGCGCACCCTGGATGAGGTCGAGACAGGCCCGCTCAATGGCCTTTTCCGTCAGGATGCGGACTTCGAGGGTGTCTCCGGCGGCGACGGGCGCATCCGGGGCCGGGGGCGCCTCCGGCACCGGCTGCCCTGACAGGGCGCAAACAGCCGCCTCGGTGGCCAGCAGGTCCCGGGCCGCCGGACCCGTGAATTCCATCGCGACATTGTGGTGGGCGCTGCTGCCGTCGTGCGGATTGGCGGAAGACACCAGCGCCACCAAGTCCCCCTGCCGGTCGGCGATGACGGTTTTGCGGTGATTGGCCTTGAAGTTCAGCAGCTCGAAAACACTGGCCACCGGGACGCGGCCCCGGCCGAACGGATTCGGCAGCATCGGCCCCCAGCGGCGCGGCCAGGCGCGCAACCCCAGGCGCCACAGGGCGGAATACAGAGGGTTGCTGTCCCGCAGGCGGGTGAGCCGCGTCGGCACCACCACGACGCCATGCTGGCGCAGGCGCTCCAGCAGAACCGATTCCTGGCCGCCGTACACAGTGTTGATCGGGTCGGTGAGGAACCAGCATTTCAGGCCCGGACGCTCCTGGCGGCGCCGGATAATCGCCTCGGCCAGCTCGCTTGACAGGGGGCGCAGGGCATTCGTCGCGGACCCCAGGTAGTCGTTGAACAAAAACTGGTCCAGCACCAGCAGTTGGTCCGCCTGCGCCACCAGATCCAGCACCCGTTCGAAGATCTGCTGGTCGACCTGCCGCCGCCCCTCCCCGTCCTGCCAGGTCATATCGCGCAGGAAGGCGACCTCCCCGGCCGGCGCGTAGTCCCCCATGTGATCCAGCCCGGCCGGCAGGGGCTTGAGCCCATGATACAGCCCGGTGACCAGCCAGAGGCCCAGCACCCCTCTCCAGACGGTCCTCCCCGGTCTTCTCCAGGCCCGAGCCCAACCGGTAGACGACAGACGAGTCGCCGTGGCGTTCCGGGCATTACGTGCGGATATCCTGGCCTTCATCGGTTCCCCGGGCCCATGGCTAGAAGGTGAACTGCGCGCCGAGTTCCAGCATGCCGTCTTTGCTGTCGCGGGGATGTTCGTCGAGGGGATAGGCGCCCACGAAAATCGACGAGCCGAAACCGCGGGTGGCGAAAACGCCCTCCAACTGGAACCGCTGGCGGGCAAAGACATCGTCCTGTCCGTCGAGAAGCAGGTGGGTCTGGCTGATGGCCAACAGCACCCAGCGGTTGCCAGTCAGGAGCCGCAACCGCAGATCGGCGCGGACATCGGCAACCCAATCATTGCCGCCGTAGAGGCTGTCGCGATCCATGCCGGGCAGCTTGCGCAGATACCCGCCCGCTTCGACATACCCCATCACGCGCGGACGCTCGGCGGACTTCCGGTTTTCGAAAAAGGTCTCGCGCAGCAGCTCCGGACGGATTTCGCGGTGGCCGGCCCCGATAAAGATCCGGTTGTAGTAGGCATCCGGGGGAACATCGACGTCTTCCTCCAGATACCAGGGGGCATCGTTCTCCTTGTAGATCAGGTGCTGGCAGGCATGGTTCCACCCGGCCCGGGCTAGCCAGGCATCGCGGCGGTATTCCACAAAGGGGATCACTTCGTACGCGGTATTGATGGGCGAAAACGGCAAATTGTCGGCCACGGATTCGCCGAAATCGGATTGCAAGGTGAACCGCGACCGGACCCACCAGCGCTCTCCGCGCGACGCCAGCGCAAAATCGAGGGAAATGGCGCCTTCGGTGACGAAGCGCTGCTCCTGGACGGCATCGCGTTGATTGCCGAAAAAGACGACCCGGCCATCCCCGCTCACCTCCGAAAAGAACGCCCATGCCACCGGGCTGGATTCAGAGCCGCCGGCGGCGATCGCCGCCGGCAACGCCGCAACCGACAGGGCGGCCACCATCCACACTCGACTTGTCTGCCTGATCGATTTCACATTTGTTTCTCCAAGCGGAAATGAAAGGTAATATCTGGCGAAGCGCTCACATTCAAGTCCTCGGCGAAGGCGACATCCAGCCGGAATCCCCCGGGCAGCCGGATGCGGCCGCCGACGACCAGCTCGACGGCCCAGGAATCCAAGGGCTTCATTCCGGTGCCGGAAAAGATGGGGCTGTGCCAGTCCAATTGCACGCGCGGATGCAAGCGGGGGGTCATGCGCCATCCGAGGGATGCGCTGCCATAGGCGGCCAGGTGTTTCTGGTGATCGGGAAGCACCTCGCCGGTGGTCATCGCCAGCATCCCGCCGGACGCATGCAGATCCATTCCCCAGCGCGACAGAGTCGCGCGGTCGCTTGCCGCCAAGCCGAGACGGACATCCGTGCTGCCGCTGCCGAGGAGATCATCCGGATCGCCCGTGGGCAGTTCGATCCCGGCCATGGAATAGGCGCCCCGCGTTCGCGGGACGTTAATCGCCAACGGAATCGCGACGGACAGTCGGACATCCCCAAGGCCGGCTGTCGATTCGTCCGTCGCGAAGTGCATGCGGCTTCCCTCGCGGTAACTATAGTCCACCCGGCCCGTCGACCGAAACTTCCGGTTGCCCTGCGGCAGATTCATGACATCGTGATATTCCATGATGATGCGATCCCAGACCCCGCCCCAGTGCACCACATAGGGAATCTCCATGGCCAGGCGCCAACCGTTTGCCCACTCATGGCGGATCTCGGAGCGCAGCGTCCAGGTTTCGCCATCGAGGACCAGTTCCCGGTTGCCATCCACGTTTTGATGAGACTGGTTGGCCGTGTCGAGGGCCACGGCGGCCCGGAATCCCGGCGCGTCGCTGGGCAGTGCGTTCTCTGCGGTCGGCACCCCGAACAACCTCGCGACGGGGCTTTGGTTGCGGGTGGCAAAGGGGGCGGGGTCCGCGGACACCTGCTGGCCCAACAGAAGTGCAGACAATGCGATCCAACCGCCGAACGCCATTCGACTCATGGCGTGCGATTCTACCGGCTGGGCAGCGCCGCTGACAAGCGGCAAGCGACAGCGGTGGGTGTTGCACCGGAGCAGGGAAGGGGTTTTCGTTATTCGGATGTTGTGGCGGGTCATCCTGTCGCGAAATAGAATTCAGATATGTGCCATAATGTCTCTTGCTTGAAGCCTGATCAAAGGACGTCATGATCCAACTGATTGTGTATCCAGATTCCATACAATGGATTAAATAATTCGACTCCCTGCCACCGAATTGTTGGCATGCCTTTTGCATATCGATGGTGGAATTGGACAAGAAACTCGAAGAAAGGAGTGCAGAAGCCATGTTGGAACTACTGAATATTGGTCCCAGGGCCCCGTGGACGATCTTCGATGAATTGGAGTCGTTGCAGTCGGATATGAACCGCCTGTTGTCGACTCCCGAGAGCCCGGCCCAGACCCGCAGGGCGCGCGGTGTGTATCCGCCGCTGAACGTCTGGTCTTCAAATGAAGGCCTGGTGATTGACGCCGAAATGCCGGGCGTCGATCCCAAGGATGTCGAGATTTCCGTGGATGGCGACGAATTGTCGCTGCACGGAAAGATCAATGTCCAGGAGCCGGCCGCGGGCACGACGGTGCTCCGGCGCGAGCGACCCGCGGGGGAATTCCAGCGGACGTTGCAACTGCCGTTCCGGGCCAATGCCGGCGGCGTGAAGGCCACGTTCAAGAGCGGAATCCTGCGGATCACCCTCCCGATCTCCGAGGAGGAGAAGCCCCGCAAGATCGCAATCGAAACCGCATAATGTACGGAAAGGAGGCGAATCCATGAGCAACGAACAAGCCATTCAGAAGGAATCCCCCGCCCCGGTGAACGAGCCGGTGTATGTGCCCCGCGTGGACATCCACGAGGATGCGGAACACTTCGCCGTCGTGGCCGACATGCCCGGCGTGGACGCCACCTCGGTCGAGGCGACCGTCCAAAACCGCGTGCTGACCATTGAAGGCTGGAGCTGCCCCGACAAGCCGCAAGGTTTCGAGGCGCTGGGCCAGGAATTCGGCTGCGGACGCTACCGCCGCGATTTCACCCTGCCGGATGCCGTCGATTCCGAGCGCATCCAGGCGCGGGTCAAGAACGGCGTCTTGACCGTAACGATTCCCAAGAAAGACGAGGTCAAAGCCCGCAAGATTCAAGTGACGAGCTAAGAACACCCACCCTACACAGGAAGGAGGCGAAACCATGAGCATCAAGAACCTGGTTCCCCGATTCGGCCGCAAGTCCCTGCCTGTCCGTCAGGCGGATGCCGATCCCTTCCGGGATTTCCAGCGGCAAATGAATCGATTGTTCGATGACTTCTTCGGCGACTTCCCGCTGGCCGAGCGCGACGAAGGATCCGCCTGGGTCCCCGGCGCATTCGTGCCCCGCGTCGATATCTCCGAGACCGACGACCAGGTCAAGGTGTCGGCCGAACTCCCCGGCATGGATGACAAGGACATCACCGTGGAGCTGCAGGACGACGTTCTGACCCTTCGCGGCGAAAAGAAGTCGGAGCACGACGACAAGGGCCGCAACTGGTTCCACCGCGAGCAGTCGTGGGGCGCCTTCCAGCGCTCCATTGCGTTGCCCGCCGGCGTGGAGGCGGATCAGGCCAAGGCGCAGTTCAAGAAGGGCGTGCTGACCTTTACCGCCCCCAAGCGTGCCGAGGAACAGGCCCAACGCCATGCCGTGACGATTCAGGCCGAGTAGCCCAAACAACAACACGCCCCGCCCTTCCCGCTCCGCGGAAGGGGCGGGGCGGTTCTGTGCTGCCAGGCGACCGCGCTTGGCAGTGTCCGGCCATGGAGAAGTCTCCGCCCCGCGCCCGGCGGGCGCGGTTTCAGTCCTTGTTGGAACGGTCGACACGGAGGTCGACCCTCCAGTGGAACTTGGTCGCGGATACGTGCAGGCAGGTTCTGTTCTGTAGCCGGTCCCGGCGGGGCCGGTCATGGGAAACCAGCAGACCGCGCCCGGCGGGCACGGCGAGAGACGACCGGCGCCGGCGCCTCAGGGGTTCGTGCGCGTGGCGACGCGGAAGAAGAGGAAGGCGCTTTTCGGATCCGGGCGGGAGTCGGGAAGGATCTCGAGCGTCCGGCCGTCGGCATAGTGGTCTTGCAGATGTCGCCGCCACAACTGGATTCGAGCGGGATCATCCCGGCGGACGACAAAGACCACCCCGGGATGATCGATCGCGCGTTGCAGCAGGTCGCGGCCCCCCGCGAATCCGGCCGACGACAGGACATGGCGGTAGGCGGGCGAACGCAACACCCAGCCGCTGGAGATCAGGCGTCCGGGCGCCGGCGCGGCCAGGGGACAGAACACCGGGGTATACTGATCGCTATAGAGCGGGGAGATGGGCACGATCCATTCATCGCCGTTCAGCCGCGCGACATTCGCCACGAAATCCTGTTGCCGGGCTCTCTCCGCGCGGCCGGCCGTGACGGATGTGCGCCACAACTGTCCCACGGAAATGGCGGCCAACGCCAAGGCGACGCCCCCCGCGGCCGGCCGCAGGCCCCGCCGCAGGGCCGGCGATAACCGCGGGCGTACACGCCCTGGTGGCAGGATGGCGGTCAGCACGCCCAGGAACAGGTAGAGCGGAACATAGGCTCGCGCCGGAAGGCGAACCGCCACCAACGCCAGCCAGCCCGCCAGCAGCCAGAGCCATGACACCCGAGCCACCCAGCGGGGCGGTTGCGCGTGGTCCGACTCGATCGAGCGGCGGCCATCGAACCATAGAAAGCCGATCACGGTCGCCAAAACCAGCAGCATGAGCAGATGGTGCCTGCGGGACAGGTGGGTCCAGGCCTGGCGCGCATAGTCGACCAACCCGGGTTCCAGCCGGGCCTGGTTGAGGAAGTCGCGGAGGCGCTCGGGACTGAATAGCTGCTCATCGTGCAACCACATGTTCCAGGCCGCTTCGTAGTCCCGCCGGGACCACCCGGCGGCCGCGAGCGCCTGGGGTGAAACCACGTGGGGCTTGTCAAAGAATGCGCTGCGCACGGAATTGAACTCCCAATAGGCCCGGTCGGCCTCGGTCTCTGCACGGGCGGCATCCTGCACCGTCCAGGCCGCCAACGCCGCCGCCGCCAGGGCCATCCAGGCCAAGCGCTTGAAATTCGGCCGGCCCCGGGAAAGCAGCGCCATCGGCACGGCGCAGAACAGCATCAGATGCCCCAGGTAGGGGCGAATCATGAAGGCGATGCCCATGAGCAGGCCGGCCCCCGCATGCCACGGGCGGAAGGGGGCCCGGACCGCCTGCCAGTGGATGCCCCACGCCAAGGCCGCCAGATAGAGCCCCAAGGCCGTCCCCATGAAATTCAGCCGCAGCAGCGGATACTGCATCGCGACCAACCCCGCCAGTGCCATCACCCGATGAAGGGGCGCGCGCACCCGTTTCAGGATCAGCCCGATCCAAAGTCCTGCCGACAACAGGTTGAATCCCTGCATCAACAGCCCGTACCAAGGCGTATCCGGCCATTGGTGATAGGCGGTCATGAGCAGGCGGATGACCGGCCGCCCCAGAAAGACCGTGTCGAAAGCCTGGCCGTAGGCCCGGCCCGACAGCAGTCCAATCATCGCGGGGTCATCGTCGGTTTCATAGACGGGCCGAAGCCCCAGCAGCATCGCGCAGAGGAGCATCGCCGCCAGCCACCAGATCCGCGATTCGCGCCGGGCCGGTCTGTGCGGGTTTTCAGCCATGGGCGCCTTCAGGCCGACGGTTCGACCCGCTTTTTCAGTTCGGCCGCCGCCCAGAGGATGCCGCCGACGCCCACGGTGATGAGCATGCTGGCCAAGCCCACGAACGAGGCGGCCAGTGCCGGTTCGCGCGCGACCCCGAACATCCCGAAGAAGGCGATGAACGTCGCCTCCCGCACGCCCAGCGTACCGAACGAAATCGGCAGCAGGAAGACGAAGATCATCAGATTCCAGACGAAGATGTGCACCATCAATGGCAGGTCGACGCCGACGGCGAGCAGCATCAGTCGCCCGCCATAGCAGGCGATCAGTTGAATCCCGACGGTCCACAGGAAGATGAGGGCCTGGTTGCGCCAGCGCGTGAACGGGCGCAGCAGGCTGCGGATCTCGCCCTCCCCGGTTTGAACGTTCAGGCGGCGGCCGATGGCCATCACCCGATGGCCGATGACCCGCTCCAACCAGTCGCCCACGGGACGCCGAAGGAGGGTCAGCAGGACCAGCAGGCCCAGGCCCAGCCACCCCAGGGCATAGACCAGCCAGACCAGCCGATCGAATCCCTCCGGCAGCGTGGCCGACGAGGCGATCCAGGGGTAGGCCAGCATCACCAGCAGGGCATTAGCCAGCAGCACAAACAGCTTCTCGCCGACGACAACCGCCGCATTTTCCTTGACCCGCCCGCGGTGGCGGGACAGGCAGGCGATGCGATAGACATCCGTGCCCGCCCCGCCCGGCAGCAGGTAGCCGACGAACATGCCGATCCAGAAATGCTTCACCAGGAACCCCAGCGGCATCTCCACGCCATAGCCCTGCCGCATGAGGGTTCGCCAGCGCCAGGCGCACAACGGCACCGGGACGAGATAGCCGATCAGCAGCGAAAGCAGCGCCAGCGGAAGATCCACGTGGCGCAGCGCCTCCAGCAGATCCGGAATGTCGACCCGGCTGAAAATATACGCCAGCAGGCCGACGGGGATCGCGACCCGGACCCAGAAGAGCGGATGTTTCGCGGCCGCCGTCACGGCGAGGCGGTCGCCTCCGGTTTGCGATAGACCCCGATGTGGTTCCATCCCCAGCGCCGGGCCAGCCGGCGCATCAGCGGCCCGCGGTTCAAGGGATCGCGGTCCAGCCAGCGGAAATTGAAGAGGTCCATGCCATCCAGCACGGCCAGCCCCAACTCCCGGGCCACGCCGTCCAAGGCATCGGCGCTGTAGATCCAATCGGCGTTGGGATAATCAATGTGCCCGCCGCTCCAGATGCCCGTCCGCGCCAGGTTGCGGATGGTTTCGCCCCACTCCCGCGTCGGCCAGAAACGCAGGATGCGGCTACCCACCGCCAGGCTGATGAACAGCGAGCGGATGTTGTTGGTGTTGGCCAGAACCAGGATGCCGCCCGGAGCCAGGCGCTCGGTCAATTCCCGGATGTAGCCCCGGCGGTCGGTGATGTATTCCAGGATGCCGATGGCCGTGATCAGGTCAAACGGCTGGCCATCCGGCGGCGGCGGAGGATGCCCGTCCGGGCACCAGTGAAGGCGCGCGCGCGGCGCGGCGACGCACGGGGCGAGGATCTCCGCGGCGCGGTCGATCATGTTTTCGGAGAGGTCGGCGCCGTGCGCCTCGAATCCGGCCTCGGTGAAGAGGCGCACCATCAGGCCCGGGCCGCAGCCGACATCCAGCGAGCGCCCGGCCGCGATGTGCCGGCGCGCCAATCCCACGATGGCCCGCAGGCGGCGGCTCCAGTAGCTGTTCTCGTCGCGCGCGAATTGCATCCACTCGTCGGCCTTGTCATTCCATTGTTTTTGCACCACGTTCATGCGTCTACTCCCCGGGCGCGGATGTCGATTTCGTCCGCGGCTCTGTTGGTTGGATGGCTTCATAGTCCTCCGGCCGGGCAATCGCTGGCCCGATCCGGGAAATCAAAAAGGGATACTTGCCCGACTCGCCATGGCGGCGCTCCAATTCGCGGACCACCTGGAAATCGATGCGCATGGACGGGCCCACGCGCACGCGGAGTTGCTGCTCCACCGCCGTCAGGCTGTCCGGGTCGAAATCGTCGGCGGGAATGACGCGAACCACCAGCCGATCGAGGGCCTCCTGCACGTATTGGGCGGCCATCACGCCGCGCGCCTCGTTCAGCGGCTCTTCAAACAAATTGATCAACCGCCCCTCGGGGGTCTGAAGGACATCCTCTTTGCGCCCCTCGATGGCGACCACGGAACGGAAAGCCCGCCCGCAGGCGCAGGGCGCCGCCCCGTCGTCCAGCATCGCATAGTCGCGGGTGCGATAGCGGATCAGCGGCATGCACTGGTTATCATAGCTGGTGCCGACGATTTCCGCTCGCCCGGACTCGACCGGCCGGCCGTCTTCATCGACGAACTCATGCCAGGCGTAGTCGTCCAGGACATGCTTGGTGCCCTGCCGGCATTCCGTGATCAACGCGCTGTTTTCCGTCAGGCCATAGTGGTCGCTGATGCGCGCCCCGCCATAAAGCGCCTGGAGCCGGGTGCGCATGGCGGGCGGCACGGTCTGCCCGATGGTGATGATGACCCGGGGGGGGTGGAGAACGATCCCGCGGTCCGCGGCCAGGCGATGCAGAAGGATGAAAGCCGAGGCATACCCGTGGAAGAAGGCCGGCCGCAGGCGGTTGACCGCCCGCGCCATCCGTTCCGCCGAGTCCGCATCCAGGCGCATCGTGTCGGCATTGATCGAGCGGCCCAGGAAGCTGGAGCGCATCTCCCAGTCGCGCATAAACCATTTCAGCGTGAACACCTTCATGCCGGGCACAAAACCGGCCCACTGGTAGGCGCGCAGGGTGGCCGCCGCATCGGTGATGCGCGATTCCGCCCCCAGCATGAACCGCAGGGGCGTCCCCGTGGAACCGCTGGTGCGGGTCCAACGCGGATCATCCCGCTCCGCGTCGTCCGCCACGAATTCCTCGGCGCGGCGGCGCAGGGTTTCCTTGTCCAGCAGCGGGATGCGCTCCAGGTCGGCGCGGCCGCGGAATTGGGCGGCATCCAGGCCGATCCGGGCGAAGAGGTCGCGGTAATACGGCACATGCCGCGCGGCATGCCGCACCAGCCGGACCAGTTGCCGGTCCGCATGGCGTCCGATCTGCTCGCGGCTCCATCGTTGGGAGCGAAACAGGAACGCCGTGCGGCCGGCCAACCGCGGCACGTATCGAAGGGGAAAGTCCGTCAGCATGGCCGGAAAATCAGGGGGACGCCGACGGGTCCACGTCGATCTGCAACCGTTCCGCGGCCTCTTGACACAGGCGCTCGGCCTCCAGAGCGGTCGGCGCCGTCACCAGGATCTCGCCGATGCGGTCCGGCCCCACGCGGAACCGGCGGACCTCCGCGCCCAAGCGATGATCGAAGCCGATGGAGACGATGCCCGGACGGGCGAGCAGGTCGGGCGGCGCTTCGCAACGAACCAACCGGCCGGTGGCCGGAGAGGGAACGACCAGAAACGCGGCCGCCGGCCCGGGGTTCAGCTTGACCTCCGGCATGTCGCCGAACGCCAGCGCCAGGGCGGTTTGATAGAGATCGATGCCGGCATGCAGCCGGATGATTTCCGGAATGCCGGTGGCCCCGATCCGCGCGCCCATCTCGAGCATGTGCACGCCCTGGCCGGTCAGAATCAGGTCGGCATTGCAAACCGCATTCCGGATGCCCAGGGCCGCCACCGCGGCCGCGCAGACGTCTTGGGCATCGCGCACCACATCCTCGGGCATGCGGAACGGGCAGGAATGGCCAATGGGCACGCTGATCGGCGGCGGCGTCACCGTGTCGTTGTGAAACAGGCAGCACAACACCCTGCCATCCAGAACGATGACCTGTCCGCCAAACTCCTGGCCCTGCAGCAACGTTTCCAGCAGCACGCTGCCGCAACGCGACACGCGCATCGCCTGCTCAAAGGCCGCCGCCAACTCCTCCGGGCGATTGGCCGCCACCACGCCGCGGGATCCGGAGCTGTCCGGCGCCTTCATGATGACCGGATAGCCGGCCTCGTCCGCGCGCTGCCGCGCCTCTTCCAGGGAATCGACCCGCCAATGCGCGGCCGTCCTCACTCCATGCGACTGGAAGGCCTCCTGCATCGGGATCTTGTTGGAGCACTTGACCGCGGTCTCGTACGAAATGCCCGGAAGCCCGAGGTGATCGCACAGGTGGCCGATCGACGGGACCGCCACGTCGGTACCGGTCGTGACCACGGCCTGAACGCCCTTCTCCGTTGCCAGTCTTAGCAGGGTGTCTTGATCGGTCGTGTCGACGGTCCAGGCGTCATGGGCCAACGCCATGCCGGGATCGGCCGCGCTCCAGGAAGCCACGCAGACCTCGTGCCCGTCCGCCAGCGCCTGCCGGATCAGCGGCACCTGGTAGACCCCCGCCCCCAGCACCAGCACCTTGCTCATGGCCCCTCCCCGCCGTGCGGCGCGGATGGCGCGGTGCCGTCTCCGCCGGCGGTCTCGCGCACGAAGAACATCGGGCGCACCCGGACTTCGCGCAGAATCCGCACCATGTATTCGCCGATGACGCCCAGCGCCAGCAGCACCGACCCGGAGAAAAACGTGATCAGCAGCACCAGCGTGGTCCAGCCCGGCTCGCGCACCACGCCCAGGAGATACTTCGCGAGAAAATACACCGTCAGCAGGAAACTCAAGGCGCAGAGCGCGGCGCCCAGGACGGAAATCATCCGCAGCGGCAGCATGCTGGAATAGCAGATGTTGTCGAGGGCCTGGCGGACCAGTTTGGAGAGCGTGTAGTTGGACCGCCCGTCGCGGCGCGGGGCGTGCCGGACGGTCACGTTCATGACCTTCTGGGTGCTGCCATAGAGCAGCACGGGGATGGAGGGGCTCATCAGGCGGTGGGCCAGGATCGCGTCCACCACCGGGCGGCGCATCGCCCGGAACGCCGTGGAGCGGACCCCTGCGGGCAGATGGTACGAATGGGTCACCACGCGCCGGATCACCAGCGACCCCCAGTTGCGCCAGGCGCGGTGCTGCTTTTCTTCAAACGCGCCGATCACGCAGTCCATTTCGGGATGCGCCTCCAGCGCCTGGATCAGCTTGGGCAAGTCATCCGGATCGTGCTGGAAGTCGTCGTCCATCGTGGCAACGATCTCGCCGGCGGCATGGGCCAGGCCGCACAGCGTGGACTTGGGCTGGCCTTCGTTGGCCATCAGCCGGTATCCGCGAACGCGCGGGTCCTTGCGGCAAATCTCCTTGATGACCTCCCACGTATGGTCCGGGGAGTTGTCGTCGGACAAAAGGACCTCGAACGGGCGCCCGAGGCCCTCCAGGACGCCGGTCAATCGCTGGACGAATTCCTCCAACATCCGGCCAGAACGATACACCGGCACCACCACCGATATCGCCACTCCCGAGTTTGGATTCATTGCCGCCGCTCCCTCTTCGCCCTCTGTGCCTTCCACTGCATGACCGGAAAAATCCCTACAGGCAAAACCGGCCGCGGGCAAGTTCAACTTTGGGCCCGTTCAACTTTGGGCCCGGCGGGGATTTCCGCCGCCCGGCGGCTCATGGCCGCGCCTGCGCCTCGAAGAGGGCCACGCCGGCCGGCGCATCCTCCGGCAGGTCCAGCGCTCGCAGATCGTAGCGGCGCTTCAGCCGCCGCCGCACCGCCGCCAGATACTCGTCGTCGGCCTCTTCCACGAGATAGAACGCCGGCCAGCGCTTTTCGAGGGCGACCGGCGAGTGGACATACTCGCGGCCGCGGAAGGCGAACCAGCCGTTGGCGCTGCCGGCCACGGGCCGGTCGTCCGGCGGCACCAGCGCCTGCAACTGCTGGATTCGCGCCTGGAACGCCGCGGCGGAATGGTCCCGATTCCGGCCAACCACCCAGGCATATTGCGGCAGCAGCAGCACCGCCATGAGGATCGCCAGGGAACCGAGCCGGCCCAGGCGGTCGGCCGCCACGCACCACAACAGAACGACCGACGGAAAGGCGAACACGGCATAGTGGAAATTGGGCCGCCGGACAATGACCGTGCTCGCCAGCGCCGCCAGCATGGCCAGCAGCGCAAGCCGGTGGCGGCGCCAGCCCCCGCCGCGGACAACCACCCCCAGCGCCACCACGATCAGTGCCAGTTCCGGCAGGTGCCGCAGATAGCGGGTACGGAAGAAGTAGTGGAACAGATAGTTGGGCACATCCCACACCGCCGCCCGGTTGTAGGCGAGAGAGGCCTGAACATTGGCCAGCGCCCGGTGATGCAAGGCCAGATAGACCGCCAACCCCAGGAGCCCGCCCAGCGCATAGCGGACGGACATCCAGGCGACCCGACGCCCCCCCCCCCATTCCTTCCCGTGCGCCACCAGCACCGCCCCCGCCACCAACACCGCCACGATCCCGATGGGATGGTTCTCGATGCCCAGCATCGCCAGCCATCCGGCGGTCATCAGGAATCCGCTCGTCAAGGCCAGGAGCGAAGCGCCCCCCAGGAGAAAGACCAGCGCATCGACCCGGGCCATGTGGGCCATGCCCACAAAGGGTTCGCTGATCACCAGCACGAACCCGAAGACCCCGCAAAACCGCCTGGAATAGCCCAGCCGGCGCAGCGCCGCCATCCAGCAGGCCGCCCCCCAAAAGGCCAGCGCCAGGCTGAGCCGATGCGCATTCGCCCGGGTCCACCCCACCACATTCAGGGTCCTGCCGTACAAAGCGCCATAGATCTTGCCAAACGACCGGACCCCGCCGCCGTCGCCCCCGTAAAACACCTCGTCCACTTCCGTGCCGCGGTTGACATAGCCATCCGCCCACGAAAGCGTCCAGGCGTCATCCACATTGACCGGACGATAGCGTCCAAAGAGCCCCGCGTGCAGGACGACCACCGTCAATACAGCCAGCCCCCCCACCGCCATTCGGCGGAGGAGGCGCGGTGTCAACCATGACGCCGTGGGCATCCCTGCTTGGTGATGTGAAGGGCGTGACGAAGCAATCGTCAATTATCGCGGCGGGAACGGTGGCCGGGGCCCGGGTCCGGGACCAGGGCCAAAGGGTGCTGGCCCGGGTCCCGGCGGGAACGGTTCCGGCGGAAACAGGCAGCCGGCAAGCAATGCCGACAGCGCGACAACCATCAGGGCTGTGCCCAGCGCAGCCATTCGACTCTTTAGCTTCATGATGCTCCTCCTTCGCGGTTGGAACCGTCTTGGTCTTGCAGGTCTGGATCGGTTGCAGCAAAAGGATCCGCGTTCCGGTACGGATTCAGCGGGCCTTCGGTGTATTCGTCGCGCGGGTACGGGACATAGGCCGGCTCGTTGAACTGTTCGGCCACTTCGTCCGCCACGAAACCGCCCAGGGGCGTCAGCCGGATCGAAGTGGGCGTTTCTTCGATCAGCCCATGGTCTTTCAGCGCCTGCATCTTGGGCCGGAACACTTGCTCCAGGGGCACCCCCGCGACCCGCTCGTAGCGCGACCGGACCACGTCGCGATTTTTCAGCGGCAGGATGATCGCCCAGCGCATCTGCTCCTCGCGGCTGCGCACCAGCCCGCGATTGAGCGGCAGGCGCCCCTCGTCGATGGACTTGTAGTACTCTTCGAAGTATTGCGTGTTCAGAACGAACCGGTCGCGCAGGCTGCTGAACGCCGTCAGACCCAGGCCGATCTGGTCGCACAGTTCGCAGCACTGCCGGTGGGCGTAGAGGGAGAAAATCCGCCGCTCGCGGCTGAACACCCGGCGCAGGTTCTCCAGATAGCCGTGCGAACGCAGGCAGGAAATCGCCAGTTGCTTCATCCGGATCGTGTCGTCCAGGCTCGGGAACCCGTCGGCCTTGATGTGCTTGTAGGACTTGATCGGCCCCTGGAAGTCGCCATAGCGCTCGACCTTGAGCCGGTAGAGCTGGATTTCCTCCACGCCCAGGGTGCAGGCGTGCTCGATCACCTCCACCCAATTCTCCAGCGTTTGCCCCGGATGGCCAAAAATGAACTCGATGTTGACGATGAAGCCCATCTGCAGGGAGTTGGCGATCGACTCCAGCGCCGTGGCCACATCATGCGGGCGGTTCATCATGCGCAGGATCGCGTCGTTCAACGACTGCACCCCGATCGTCAGGCGGTTCACGCCGTGATCTTTCATCATCCGCAGCCGCTCCAGCCCCTCCGGGCCGACCAGCGTGCCGGGATCCACGTCGTAGTTGAACTGTCGGCAGGGCGTCAGATCCATCCGCGCGCAGAAGAAATCCAGAAAGCGCTTGAACTGCGGCAGTTCCAAGTAGGTGGGCGTGCCCCCGCCGACCAGGATCGAGCGCGGGCGGATCTTGTCGATCCCCAGCACCCCCATGTAGAGGTCCATCTCCTTTTCCAAGGCATCCAGGTAGCGCGCCTTGGCCTCGGGCTGCGGGCCGTAGAGAACCGGATAGTGGCAGAACAGGCAGCGCCCCGCGCAAAACGGCAGGTGCGCATACACATCCACGAACCCATCCGCCGGCATCGTGTAGGTTCGGAACAGGTCTTCCTGCGTGGTGGGCGGAACCATCGTGATCGGCGGATAATGAACCGAGGGGAAAAACTCCCCGCTCTTGCAGATCAGCCCCGCTTCGATCAGCGCCTTGAACTGGGCCAGGCGCGCATCCGCCTCTTGCATCCAATCGGAGGGAATGGTCATGCTCACAGCAGCGCCTCCATGCTCATGGACAAACCGGCCCGTTTCACGATGTCTGCAAAGTGATCCCACTGCGGCGCATAGCGGCGGGCCGAATAGATCGGGAAGAATTCCTTGTATTCCTCCGGGGTGCCATCATGGATGGTCACCGTATTGGCTCCCGCCATCAGGCCCAGCCATTGGCCGTCTTCGCGGTAGCGGTCCAGCGAACTGGTCGTGGGAATCAGCCGGCCCGGATGCAAAATGCGCATGAGCGCCATGCTGTTCAGCGTCAGGTCCACGTCCCCGGGCGGCTCATCCCGCAGCGGCGTGGTTTCGCCCGGGATGAAGACGGACGCGCTATTCATGGCCAGATCGTAGCGACCCAGCAGTTCCATGTCGTCGAGCAGGTCTTCAAGCGTCTGCCCCGGCAGCCCCACGATGTTGCCGCTGCCCACCTGATAGCCGATCCGCAGCAGGTCCTCCATGCAGGCCAGGCGCTTGTCCAGGGAATCCCGGGGCTTCATCCGGGCGAAGAGCTCCGGGTTGCTCGTTTCGAACTTCAAAATGTACCGCTTCGCTCCCGCATCCCAGAGCTGCTGATACTGCTCCGGCGCCAGTTTGCCCAGGCACAGCACGATCACCAGGTCCGGATGGCGGCCGAGAATTTGTTCCACCGACCGCGCCACCAGATCGACGAATTCCTGGGACGGATTTTCGCCCGATTGCAAAAACAACACCCGGCGGCCGTTCTGATAGACATGGTCCGCCAGTTTCGTCAATTCGTCCTCCCCCAGCGTATAGGGCGGACAGTCGTCTCCGCCAATACTGCAATAGGTGCAGTGCTGGCAGCAGATGTTGGACAGTTCCACCACGCTACGGACCTCCACGCAGCGCCGGGGAAATCGCTCTTCACGGCGTTCCCGGGCCAGGGCGAACAACTGCGACTGATCGCCGTTCCGGGCCAGCAGGCAAGCCTTGAGCACATCGCGACCGGAATCCCCGCCGCGCAAGCGTTCCAACGCCTCGGCAAAAGGCAGCCAAACACCGACATCCTGGTTCTTGGTTAGTTCATGCATAGGATCACGATTCCTGCAACGGCGGTAGCGGTTCCCAGCATCGACCACCCGGAGATGCGGCGACGCAGCAGCAGCCAAGCCACCACCAGCGCAAACAGCGGCTCGGTACCCATCAGCGCATAGGCCAGGGAGAGTTCAAGATGCTTGATGGCATACAGGGAAAACCAGAACCCGCCGAAGGTCACCACGATCACCGCCATCAGCAGGTTGAAGAAAAGCACCGGCGACTTCAGCGGCGCCACCCAGCGCGCCAGGCTGCGCGTGCCCGTTCCCAGCAGCATCACCGCCCCCGTTCCGGCCGCCATCCGGATCAGCGTCGCCTGCAGGGAGGGCGCCTGTTCCAGGCCTTGCTTGGCGATGATCATCGACGCCGTCATGCACAGGACGAACAGAATCCCCCACATCAATCCCCGCCAATTCGTCTTGGCGCCCGTATCTTCCATCCGATCCCACATCACCACGCCGACGCCCGACATGACGGCCGCAATGCCGACCCAGCGCCACGCGGAAATCTGCTCGCCCAAAAACAGGATCGAGCCGATGGGCACCAGCGTGAACCCGCACACCACCAGCAGCACCAAGGTCGGCGCCCCCAGATGCCGCAGAGCCAGGAAATAGATCGTGTCGCCCAGGCCAATGCCCAGGATGCCGCTACCGATCAGCAGCAGCAGGGTCCGCCGGTCGAGCGGCACCCAGCCCAGCACCAGCACCACCGCGCCCATCATCAGCAGCCCCATCACGCCCTTGATCAGGGTCAGCGCCCACGGCGAGAAATGCCGGCAAACGCGATCCATCAGAACCGCGCCCAGCGCCCACGACAACGCGCTGCCCAGCGCGGCGGCCACGCCTAACAAAGGGATGCTCACTCAAGGCCTCCCGCCGGTCTGAGCAAACTTGAACTAGCGATTTGCACCGGATATTGCACCACGAAGCTCCTGTGCCAGCGAACTCACGGGCCGCATGACCAGCGCCCCCTGGGCCCCTCGCTCCGCCACCAGGCTGTCGCCATAGTTCTCTTCCATGCTGGCGATCAAACCTTGCGCCTCCGGGATCCGCCCCTCCCCGATATAGCTGCGAACCAGAAAACTCTGCAGCGCCGGAACCGCCTCGAATCCGCGGTCCGTCACCACCGAACTGAACCGCTCGTTGGCCACCAGCGCCTGATAGTAGACCTCCACGTCTTCCGTGTTCATCTCCATGGCGGAATTGAGCGCCCGTTCCGCCATCACCATGCCGGTGGCATAGGAATCCGGATACTCCTCCAACAGGGTCTGGAAGGCGGCTTCCATGTCGCGCCAGGCCGCTTCGTCCGTCCGGGCGGGACCGCCCGGCCCCCCCGTTCGCGGCCCCTGCGCCTGCCGGTACAGTTGCTCGATGCGCGCTCCGTAGCGATCCCGATCCATTTGGTGCTGGTCCCGGTTCGCCAACACCAACCGGCCGCGCTCGTCCCGGCGGTCTTCCGCCGCCGCCACCGTATCCTGCAGTTGCGACAGAAACCGAAGCTGTCCGTTGTCGGCCAATTGCTCCAATCCGGTGGATTGAATGATATCCTTCAGCCGGGCCAGTTCCGCCTGCAGCGCGGCCAACTCCTCGCCGCCCGCGGAGGCCACGGGCGCGCCCGGCGCGCGCGCCGCCCGCTCCACGTCGCGCCGCAAGCGGTCCACCTGGCTTCGCAAGTCACTGAACCGCTGGTCCAGGTCCGCCGGCAATTCCGGCGCCTTGGGCGGCGGGGGCGGCTGCCGCAGCCAACTCGCCGCTGCCACCACCAGCGCCACCATCGCGATCCCAATGGCTACCCGCTCTGTTTTCATGGCTCGATTTCCTCCTCCACCGCCGACGGCATTCGAAACGCCAGCATGTACCGCTGGGGAATATACTGGTGAGTCTCTTCCAGTTCAAAGCCATAGTGATGCATCTGGGCGATCATCAGTTCCCGGCTCATGTAGGGGCCGTGATAGGACATCACGCCGTCTTCCACCAAGTCGTTGTCCACCAGGATCAGGCGCCCTCCCGGGCGCAGCGCCCGCTTCATGCTCGCGACAAACCGGTCTTTGACCTCCTCCGTCGAGGCCGTATAGATGATGGTGTACAGCGAACACATGAAAATCGTGTCCACCGTATCCTCTTCCAGCAGGCAGTCATCGAAGCGGGATTCCACCGGAACGATGTTGGTGGCGGCATGGCGCTCCAGGGCCTCCCGGAGGAATTCCAGATGGCGCGCATTGGTGTCCACCGCGTATACCGCCCCCTCTTCGCCAACCCGTTCCGCAAACTGGAACGTGTAATATCCCGGCCCGCTGCCGATGTCCGCCACCCGTTCCCCCGGTTGCAGGTTCAAGGCATCGATAATCTTGCTGCTCTGTTCCCATTCCTCGCGGCGGGGATTGTTGAACAGGATGAAGTCCCGCCAGAAGGCCACTTCCGTGATCGTGCGCGGAGCCTCGCCCTCCGTCTCCTCCGCGCCGGGCGGCACCGGATCCGGCGGCTTCGGGGCCGCTGTCAGCAGTTCATCGATCTCATCCACCTCGGCGCCATCCGGCGGCGGCGGCAGATCCGCCTCGGTGCGGGCCGCGACGCCCGGGATGTGTCGTTTCTTGATCCATTCAAATCCGGACGTCCGATAAGGCTCGATCTCCTCATCAGCCAACCGATAGCGGTCGCGCACGTAGGACAGCAACGGTCCCCAATCCTCCCCCTTCAGCAGATCGACATAGTCCCCGTTCAGGCCGCGGCGCATCTTCTGGCGATCTTCCTCGTCGGCCAGTTCGTAGGCGCAAATCCAGGAAAAGGCCGTGTATTCATCGCCGAACTGCTCCTGCCTGGCCAGTTCATCGTAGACCCGGCGCGCCTTGTCCAGCACATCCCGGTCCCCCAGTTCCAGCGCGGCGTGGAAAAGCAGCGCTGCCCGCCGGCCCTCCACCGTCACTTGCGGCGAGCTGTCGTTGGGAATGTGGATCAATCCGCGGCGCGTCGCCACCCGGATGCGGGTGCCATCCAGCTCCACGCGGTTGCCCTCCACCGGCGGCGGCCGGTCTTCGTCCAGGCGAAACACCTGCACATACCGTTGCGGAATGATCTGATGAAACGATTCCAGCCGGAATCCGTAGTGCGTCAACTGCGCTTCGATCAGCTCTTGGGCGATGTGCGGACCGTGATAGGGCATCTGATCCCCGGCCGACGGCGAATTGTCCACGATGACCAGCGCCCCCCCCGGCTTCAACACGCGCTGAATGCTGGCGATAAAACTGTCTTTCTCCGCGCGCGTCATCGTCAGATAGGTCACATGATACAGCGAGCACATGAACGCCAGGTCCACCGGTTCGTTCACCAGGATGTCGTCCACCCGCGACAGCACCGTCTGGATGTTGGCCAACTCCAGCTTCTCCACCAGGTTCGAGAGGTACGTGATGTGTAAATCGTTGAGGTCCACCGCGAAGATTTTGCCCTCCGGGCCCACCATCTGCGAAAAGCGGTAGGTGTAGTATCCCGGGCCGCAGCCAATATCCGCGATCGTCTGCCCCGGCTCCACCGGCACCACCTCCAGCAGTCGACGGGTCTGCTCCCAGGTCTCCCGCCGCGGATTGTTGAACAGGATGAAATCATCGAGGTAACCCAGTCGCCGATTGGCCTCCAACGTCGCCTCTTGCTCGCCCAGCGGCCCCAGGCGGTATTTGCGCTCCAGGTACTCCTTCAGGACGGCAAAATCGTTGTCGCCGAAGAAGGCAAAGAATTCCCGGTCCAGCGGATCCGCCAGCATCGGCTCGCGCCCCTCGGGTTCCGCGTACAGATACTCGCAAAACCACTGCAGCGCCGAATACTCGCTGCCGAAGTTCTCCTTCGGAATCAGTTCCGCATACTTTTCCGCGGCCTCCTTCGCCAGCTCCGGCCGGTTTTCCTTCAGCGCATTCCACAACAGGCGGGCGGTCGTCCGCCCCCCCTCCGTCATGTCGAAGGAGTCAATGCTGCCCAGATGCGCCAGCGAAATCTTGGACGGAATCTCGATATCCGTGGGCGGAACCCCCGCCCAAATCGTTGTCGACAACCCCATGCCCAGAACCACGACGCCGCAAACCAGTATTCTTTGGGTGTTTTTCATTGGACGCAACTGTATCCCCCCGACGGCCAAATGGCAAAAAAAACCGATGAACGAAACCGCCGGAGGGGGGCGCATGGAGGTTCTGCAGTTGGGGGAGGTTCGCGGGACGGGGGGCGTCCCGGCTCCAGACCGCCTTTGATTCCAGACCGGGCGGCTGATTGGGTCTTGGATATTATGAAATGCACGCAAGGTTTAGGCGGGCCCCTACTGACGCAAGACTCAATAACGCCCGGGGTGGATCCAGACATCCGGTCCGTGGTCGTTTCCGGTGTGGAAGGAGACCCGGGCGACATCCTCCGGCGGGTCGCCAATGCGCCAAATGAATATTTCCTGCCTCACCCGGTCGTATTCGCCCCCGTCCGGGGAGGCGCCAAACACCAGGAAATCGCCATCGTTGGAAATCCGCGGAAAGTACAGGTGAGTCCAAGGCGCATCCAGGCGAATCAAGAATTGCTTGTTGTTTCCGTCGCGGTCCACTCGAGCCACCTGATTGGGCTCGGAACGGAGGCTCTCCACCATCACCAACCATGTGCCATCCGGCGCGTAATTGAGCTGATAGCCGCGGCCCATGCGCGTTTCCTTGCCGCCAGGCAGGGAAAATAGCGATGTGCGATGCCTGCGCCCGCGCACGGTCACCGCCACATGCTCCCCCGCGGGATCCAGCGACGGGGTCTCCCAGATCCAGTCTTCTCGCTCCGGCAGCAGGACCGTTTCGCTTCCGGTTTGCAGATCCAGTTGGACCACGACACGCCCCCCGCGCTGAAACACAACGGATCGTCCATTCGACGCCCAACTGGGCTCGGACCCGCGTTCCACCAGCCGCCGCTCCTCGTTCGTATCGAGATCCAGCAGCCAGACGTCCCATTCATCGCGATTCCGAGACGATGCCCAATCCCCGCGCGAGCGGGAAAAGACCACCTGCCGGCCATCCGGCGATATCTTGGGCGCCCGATCGATATGCGGATGCTTCGTCAGTCGCGTCAGGCGACCCGATGGCCATTCCCAGCGGACCAGGTCATGGGCCCCGAACATGGAGGAACTCCACACCAGAAAGCCGGTGCGGCTGCCCCAGACATCCCCCAGCTTCAGCATTTCGCTGCGGCCCATCGCGATGACGTTTCCGGCCTTGGGAGCGGACCGGCTCCCGTTTTCACCCTGGGTGCGCCAGGCCCAAAATCCCCAGGCGACAAACGCCAACAGGACCAGGCCCATTCCTGCGAGGCCCACGGGAGTGGGGCGGCCAGCCCCCGCCCGATGGGGGGGATGCGGAGGGTGCGAATGTGGTTTGCTCATGGTCCAAGCATACCCCTCTCCGGAAACGGTGGGAAATGGTTTTTAAACCCTCCATTGACATCCCGCCGGCCCCGGTTGTAGCATCCTGGACAGATCCAAAGAACCATCTGGGATCCCCTTCTCGGTGGCGGGGTCTTCGAGGCAATCCAGACGAGGATATGATGATGAAAATCCGATTGTTTTGTTCTGCCCTTGTGCTGCTGATCATCGTAGCCGGTGGCTGCACGGCCCTCCAAGACTACGGCTTCTCTCCGGATCCTAATTCGGATGAAGGGATTGCCGCATCCGCGAACAGCCGCTTGAACAGCGATTCCATGACTGCCCGCGCCACCTTGAGCGTGAGTGTCCAAGCCGGTAAAGCCTACCTCTATGGCGCCGTTCCCGATGACGCCACCCGCGAGCGCGCCCTGCAACTCGTGATTGCCACCCCCGGCATCACGATGGTCGAGGACCGGACACGGCGACAATAAACCCCCATCGTGATTCTCGGCCGCGGACCCTCTCCACGTTTCGCGTCCACCTCTGCGGCTGGGCTCTCGGCGGCTTTCTCCTGGTCATTCTGTCGGGTTGCGCCACCCCCCGCCCGCCGCCGGGCGAGGTTCGCCGGGCCTTGCACCCCATCCCGGTCATCACGGACCCTTTCGATACCGCCGACCAAGCCATCATCGCCGCCTTTGGCAAGGCCCATGGCCTCCGGCTCACTCGCGAACAGGTCGAGGCCATCGCTCCACTCTCCCCCAGTCGCGTGATTCATTCCCACCGGCTTCGCCAAGCCGCCCGCGATGCCCACCGGGTGCTGGTCACGGTTCGGGCCGACGAATCTGGACTGTGGCGACACCTGGACCATCAACAGCCCTTGCTTCTGCGTCTCCCCCGTTCGCCCGATCGCGTCCAACCGTCCATCCTGGCCATCCCGATCGCCTGGGACCAGGCCCAGGGCACCATCGAGTATATGGATGGCCACGCCATCATCCACTCCCTTCCCGCCAGCGACTTCTTTGCCCGCCGCGCCCCCCTTCAGCAGGCCGCCCTGGGACTCCTCAAACCCAGCGAAATCCCCCAGATCAACCCCTCCCACGACCACTGGTTGCTTCTGGCCGATTATTGGTTCCAGCGCGGATCGTTTCGCAGAGCCCGTTCGATCTACCGCCGCCTGCTTGCCGCTTCCGGCCAGCCGGATGCCGAGGCGTGGATCGGCCTCGGAAATATTCTCGTGCGCCAACGCCGTTATGCCGCCGCCATTCCGGCATTTCAGGCGGCCTTGGAGCTCGATCCCGAACATCCACGCGCCCTCAACAACCTCGCCTATGCCATGTGGCACGCCAATGGCGATCTGAATCGGGCTCTTCAACTCGCCCAACGGTCCATCCAAATCGAACCCGACAACCCCCTCTACCTCGAAACCATCGGCGGCATCTATTTGAAGCAGGGCGACCCGGTTCAAGCCGCCGCCTATCTGGAGGCCGCGACGGCCCGCGCCGAGAACCACCCCCCGGAAATCCAGATCGCGATCCTCGACCAGCTCATCCGCGCCTGGCGGGCAGCCGACCGCCCCGATCTCGCCCGTCAAAATGTGGACTACCGCCAAAAAGCCTTCCCCCATTCGCCGCTCCCACGGGAATTCCGCTGACTCTGACCGAGGCCGGCCCGCTGCCGCTGACCTCCAAGGGGATGGTGATCTATCCGCCTCCGATGCAACGACCGGGTCTCATGGCTCCCGATACCCCCGCCTCCCTCCACCATGACGCCAGCCTCAAGGAGGCCTATACAACCGCAACAAGGCGTTCCAGAGTCGCCACGAGTGGCGCGTCCCCAGAACGCTGACGTTCATATGGGCACTCAATAATGAGTTGACTACGTAAGTCATAAGTCATACTGTAGTTCCATGAGAATGACACTATCCATACCAGATACAGTAGCCCATCGTTTTCAGGCTGCCGTTCCTGCCCGACGACGGTCGCGTCTTGTCACTCGTCTTCTTGAACGCGAGCTATCCAAACAGGATGACGTGCTTGCGGCTGCCTGCCGATCAGCCAATCGCGACCGAGCACTCGTGCGCGAGGTAGCGGAGTGGCAGGCGTTTGACGACGGGATTGAAGAATGACAGACCAACAGATCAAACGTGGGGAGATTTGGTGGGTCAGTCTCGACCCCACGCAAGGATCGGAAATGAAGAAGACCCGCCCATGTGTCGTGCTCTCGCACGACACACTGAACCGACTCCGACGCACGGTCGTTGTCGTTCCCCTTTCCACAGCAGCCAAACCACACCCGCCCATCACGATCCCTGTCACTTGTCAGGGAGAAGTCTGCGTTGCCGTGGTCGATCAAATTCGCTCCGTTGCCAAGCACAGGCTAAAATCAAGGATTGAATCGCTAGATCCAGATGAACTGGATGAGGTATGTCGAGCAGTCGCAACTATTCTTGAAATCAGATAGCAGGGGTACACAATCGGGTCGCCGGGACTGACCCGTGAGGGGCAGTCTTTTCCGCTTGGATCAAAAAGCTGGAAACGTCCCGAGCCGGTGAGTGGGGCAATGCGGCACGCAGACATTAATGAATGAAACTGCCCCTATTCTGACCCCTATTCGTATCGAGACATGGTGCATGGAGCAATCTGGATGCACGCCACTCAGCACTGGAAATGAACAGGGAATTCATGGGCGCAAAAGTGGTGGCCAGAATCGGGATCGAACCGATGACACATGGATTTTCAGTCCATTGCTCTACCAACTGAGCTATCTGGCCACCAAAAGTGTTCCGCGGGTATAGCCGCTTTCCCCCGCCCCTGTCAACCTCCCGCTCGCCCAATCTCCCTCTGTCCCCCGACCCCTCCCGTCCTGTGTTCTTGTGTTTCCTGTTATCCTGCTTGGCTGTTGTTTCCTGCTTTTCTGTTTGGCTCCCCTCTTCTACTCTCCCTCCCATGAACCCGACCTGCCCCTTCTGTGCCCTGCCTCCCGATTGCATCCTGGCCGAGGACGGCCCCTGCCTCGCGTTCCGCGACGGCTTTCCCGTCAGCGAAGGTCACACCCTGATCATTCCCCGCCGCCACGTCGCATCGTTCCGGGATCTCGACGCTGGCGAATGGGCCGCCGCCCACCGGCTGGCGAAAACCCTTGCCGCCGACCTCCAGGCCGCCGACCCCTCGATTGCCGGATTCAACTTCGGCGCCAACGACGGCGAAACCGCCGGCCAATCCGTTTTTCACTGCCACCTGCACCTGATTCCGCGCCGTCCCGGCGACCATCCCTCCCCGCGCGGCGGCATCCGCGGCGTCATCCCCGGCCGCGCCCACTACCCCATCGGGGTCAGACTCTAAATATTATACTTTGATCGCCATTTTCTTTATTGATCCAGATGGACGCTTGACTTTCCCGATCATCCCGCTATGTTTGCGCCTCGATTTTGTGTTCCAGCGTAGCTCAATGGTAGAGCGGTTGGCTGTTAACCAATAGGTTACAGGTTCGAGTCCTGTCGCTGGAGCCATATTCTTTCGCCATTCGGGCGTCTGGTCGGCGGTAACCGGTCCCGATGCCGCGCCAGGGGTTCTCCCCGGGCTGCAGCCGTTTTGCGGAAGCGTCCTCTGTCGTCGGATTTCCCGATCCTTCCGGCACGGGGTTGTTTCAGAAGAGAAAGAACCGCGTTGACAGTTGCGTGTCACCCGCGCTACTGTTCGCCGCCAATTATTTGGGAAACGAAGGATTATGAAGACGACACAGCCGAAGGAATCTGAAGTCAAGCACGACTGGTATCTCATCGATGCCACCGACAAGCCCGCCGGCCGCCTGGCGGTGGACATTTGCCGCCTCCTGCGCGGGCGCGGAAAGATCGACTACACGCCGCACATCGACATGGGCGATTTTGTCGTGGTGATCAACTCCGCCAAGGTCGCCCTCTCCGGCAACTCCAAGGAGGAGAAGAAGGTCTACGCCAAGTACACCGGCTACCAGAGCGGATACACCGAGACCCCTGCCGCCAAGATGCGGGCCAAGAATCCCAACTACATCCTCTGGCACGCGGTCAAGGGCATGCTGCCCAAGAACCACATGAGCCGCAAGCTCATCACGCGCCTCAAACTCTATCCCGGCGCCGAGCATCCCCACGCGGCCCAGAACCCCACCGTCATCGGCTAATCCCGGAGAACTACCATGGCCACCAAGAAAGCTGAAATCGAATATCTCGCCACCGGTCGCCGCAAGACGGCCATTGCCCGCGTTCGCCTGTCCCAGGGGACCGGTCAAATCACCATCAATGGCCGCGCCTTTGACGAATATTTCTCCACCACCGACCTGCGCCTGCTGGTCGAAGGCCCCTTCAAGGTTGTTGAACGCCCCGGGGCGTTCGATGTCAGCGCCATCTGCGAAGGCGGCGGGATCGCCGGCCAGGCCGGGGCGCTGCGCCACGGCATTTCCCGCGCCCTCCTGCAGGTCGATGAAAACTTCCGCGCCATTCTCAAGAAGGCCGGATTCCTGACCCGCGATCCGCGCATGAAAGAACGCAAGAAGCCCGGCCAGCCCGGTGCCCGCCGCCGCTTCCAGTTCTCGAAACGCTAGGCCGCTGCGGCCCTGTCGATCCAACCCCGGGCGTCCACCCGGGGTTTTTCATGCCGACTCCAGCCCCTCCCACGGGCTTGCCCCGTGAACCGTGGTCGTTGCCCCCAGACCCCCACGGGCTTGCCCCGTGGGTGAATCCCTCCCGGCCAGTCCCGGCCGGACCGTTCCTCCTAGACTCCGGCACTCCTGTCCTCCTATACTCCCCGCCATCATGAACACGACATCCCTGACTTTTTCCGCCAAGGCCACCTTGCCCGCCGGGTTCCGCGCGTCCGGCATCGTCGCCGGCCTGAAAAAAAACCGCCAACCCGACATGGCCCTGTTTTTCTCCGATTCGCCGGCGGTGGTCGCCGGCACCTTCACCACCAACCAGGTCAAGGCCGCCACGGTGCGGCTCGATTCCGAGCGGGTCCAAACGATCGGCATGGCCCATGGGATCGTCGTCAACAGCGGCCAGGCCAACGCCTGTACCGGCAAGGCCGGACTGCGCGATGCCAAGACCATGGCGGCCCATGCCGCCGCCCGGCTCGGAGTGGCTCCTGAACTCTTCCTGGTCTGCTCCACCGGACGCATCGGCGTGCCCCTGCGAATGGACCTCATTTTGCCTGGCATCGAGAAACTATCCGACGCCCTCTCCCCCGCCGGCGGCGAAGCCGCCGCCCTTGGCATCCTGACCACCGACACGGTACCCAAGCGCCATACCGTTCGCTTCACCGCCAACGGACAATCCTGCCGGCTCACCGGCATCGCCAAGGGCTCCGGCATGATCCAGCCCCACATGGCCACCATGCTGGCCTTCCTCCTCACCGATGCCGCTATTGAGCGCCGGGCCATGCAGAAGGCCCTTAACGCCGCCGTGAGCCGGTCCTTCAACCGAATCTCCGTCGATGCCGACCAAAGCACCAACGACACTGTCCTGCTGCTGGCCAACGGACGCGCCGGCCATTCCGCCCTCAAGCCCGGCCACCCCGACTGGCCGTCGTTTGTCGCCGCGCTGGAAGGCGTCACCTTCCGGCTCGCCATGGACATGGTCCGCGACGGCGAGGGCGCCCAGAAACTCGTCACTGTGCACGTCCGGGGCGCCCGCACGGCGGCCGACGCCGAAGCGGCGGCCCGTTCCGTGGCCAACTCGTTCCTCGTCAAGACCTCCTGGGTCGGCACCTATCCCAACTGGGGCCGCGTCATGGATGCCCTCGGCTATGCCCCCGCCAAGGTCGACGAAACCAGGGTCGAAATCCTTTATGACAAGCTACTCGCCGTGAAAAACGGCCTGAAGGCCGGAGCCTCTGTCGAGCGCCTCTCCACGGTGGTCGCCCAGAAAGCCTTCACCCTCACCATTGACCTGCATCTCGGCCGCCACGCCGCCACCGTCTACTCCTGCGATTGCACCGAGGACTACGTCCGCATCAACAAATAGCCCCCCCTCCCCCGCCATGAAACAAGCCATCCAAAAAGCCAGCGTACTGATCGAGGCCCTGCCGCACATCCAGCGGTTCCGGGGCGAAACCGTCATCGTCAAGTTCGGCGGCTCCTCCATGGACAACCCGGAGCTCGTCCGCGACATCCTGGAAGACGTCGCCTTCATGAGCTGCGTGGGCATGCGCCCGGTCATCGTTCACGGCGGCGGCAAGGCCATCAATGCGCGCATGAAACAGCAGGGCCTTCAGGCGACGTTCGTCAAGGGCCTGCGCGTGACCGATGCCCCCACCATGAAGATCGTCGAGCAGGTGCTCAACCGCGAAGTCAACCCGGAGCTGGTCGCAACCCTGAACGAACTCGGCTGCAAGGCCCGCGGCATTCACGGCGAGGACATCATCCACGTCCACAAGCACACCGCCGAGGATCCCGATACCGGCGAGATCCTCGACTGGGGATTCGTCGGCGCCATCACCCGCGTGGATGTCCTGCCCATCAAGGCCTATCTCGAAGCCGACATCACGCCGGTGCTGACCCCGCTGGGCGCCGACCAAAACCGGCAGATCTACAACATCAACGCCGATGCCGCCGCTGCCGCCCTGGCCGAGCAGCTCAAAGCCCGGAAGCTGGTGTTCCTGTCGGACGTGCCCGGCCTGCTCTCCGATCCCAGCGACCACAATTCGCTCATGAGCACCCTGCGCTTTTCCGAAGTCGAAAACCTGATCGAGCGCGGCATCATCGGCGGCGGCATGCTCCCCAAGATCAGTGGCGCCCTCAAGGCCCTCAAAGCGGGCGTCCGCAAGACCCACATCATCGACGCGGCCCTGCCGCATTCCCTGCTATTGGAACTATTCACCGACCAAGGCGTCGGAACGGAGATCGTCAATGACACCCTCTAAATCCCGGGACCTTCACCAGCAATACGTCATGCCCACCTACGCGCCGGGGCTCGCCCTCGTGCGCGGGGCCGGCGTCTCCGTCTGGGACGACACCGGCAAGGAATACCTCGACTTCATGGCCGGCATCGCCGTCTGCAACACCGGCCACTGCCATCCGGCCGTTGTCGCCGCCATCCAGAAACAGGCCGCCACCCTGATGCACGTCTCGAACCTGTTCTACAACGAGCTACAGCCGCGCCTCGCCCAAAAACTCTCCGGGATCTCCCTTGGCGGCAAGGTGTTCTTCTGCAACTCCGGTGCCGAAGCCAACGAAGCGCTCATCAAGCTCGCCCGCAAGTGGGGCTCCGCCCAGGGCCGCCATGAGATCATCACCATGAAGAACTCCTTTCATGGCCGCACCCTCGCGACCCTGACCGCCACGGGACAAACCAAATACCAGAAAGGATTCGAACCGCTCGTGCCCGGCTTTGTTTACGCCGAGTTCAACCACCTCGACTCCGTGCGCGCCGCTATTACTTCTTCAACCGTCGCCATCCTGTGCGAAGCGGTGCAGGGCGAAGGCGGCGTCGTGCCCGCCGATCCCGAATTCCTCGCCGGGCTGCGCGCCCTGTGCGATGAACACAAGCTCCTGCTGTTCTTCGACGAGGTGCAGTGCGGCATCGGCCGCACCGGGAAATGGTTTGGCTATCAGAACTACGGCCTGCGCCCCGACGGCATCTCCATGGCCAAGGCCCTCGGCGGCGGCTTCCCCATCGGCGCCGTGGCCGTCACCCCGGAACTCTCCGATGTCTTCCAGCCCGGCAACCACGCCACCACCTTCGGCGGCACACCCATCGCCTGCTCCGCCGCCCTCGCCGTACTCGAAACCATCGAGAAGGAAGGCCTTCTCGACCACGCCGCCCGAATGGGCACTTTGTTCATGGATGGCCTGCGGCAACTCGCCCAGAAACATCCCTGTATCCAGACGGTTCGCGGCATCGGCCTGATGATTGGCGCCGTGCTCGACATCCCCGCCAAACCCATCGAGCTGAAGCTGCGCGAAGCCGGCCTGCTGTGCATCGCCACCGGCGACCACGTGCTGCGCTTCCTGCCCCCGCTCATCGTCACCCCCGCGCAAATCCAGCGCGCCCTCGAGTTGATCGACCAGGCGCTGGATAATTAAAGTCCCCCCCTCTTCCGGATTCCCGGGACGAGGGCGTCCCGTCTCCATCAGAGCCGGGCGGCGGTCGGCGGTGTGGAGACCCGACGCCCCCGTCGGGCGGCCGTTCGATCCCCGGGACGAAGGCCAAGCCAATCGTTTTCCATGGCGTGGAAAATCCGGCCCAACATTTTCCATGGCGTGGAAAAATCGCGGTAATTTTTTCCATGCCGTGGAAAATAGTTTTCCACGCCGTGGAAAAGATGAATGGCCACTCAGCCGAACGGCGCGACCGTCTGCATGGCGGGGAACACCTCGCGCACCCGCGCCTCGTCCTTCGCCTCGAAGAGCAGCTTCACGTTCGGCCCCGCATCCATCGTGAACCACAGCGGAAGGCCCGCTTCGCGCGCCGCCCAGATGGCCCGCATCGCCGCGACCGTCTCCGGCAGCGCGTAGACAATCGGCGGACGCGTCGCCATCATCAGCGCATGCATCGCCAGCGCGTTGGCCTCGGCCACCGCCCCCAGCGCCGCCATGTCGTTTTCGCCGATCGCCGCCTTCAGCGCGGCCAGATCCTTCTCCACCCGCCCGGGCCATTCACGGTAGAATTCGCAGGTCTCGACACTGCGCTTCATGCCCTCGCGCGATCCGACCGGCTTCTCCGCGGCGGACAACACCAGCGCCCCCACCCGCAGCTCCGGCCAGTCGGCCTCCAGGCGCTCCGCGTACGAGTCCATGCCGTCCGGATCCACTCCGGCCTGCCACTCGACGAATCCATCGGCCAGACTGCGGGCGGCGCTGCCACTGCCCAGCCGCGCCAGAATCGACAGCTCGCGTGGCGCCAACTCCCAGCCAAACCAATCGTCCAGCGCTTTCGCCAACGCGGCGAATCCGGAAGCCGACGAGGCGAATCCCGCCGCCGTTGGCACCGTGTTGCGGGCCTTCAATGCAAAGCAAACCCCGGCCGCCGGGCGGAACCAATCCAGGTAGGCGCTGGCCCGCCGGGCGAAGGAACTGGTCAGCGGCATCGGCGCGCCGTTCAGCCAGATTTCATCGGTTGGCCCGTCTGAATAACCGACCTCGACGTGAGAGCCCAGCGGCCCCAGCGATATCGACAGGCTGCCCGTCACCGGCAGGTTCAACACCTCGTCGCGCTTGCCCCAGTACTTCACCAGGGCAATGTTGGCCGGCGCGTAGGCCGCGCCCCACTCCCCCGCCTGGCCACCGCGCCCCGCCAGAATCCGCCGGACCACGTCGCGCGGCGTCGTCACGGCAATGCCTCCACGTCCGCCCCGCGGGCCTCCACCTCCACCGCCAGCGAGGGCACCCCCCAGTCGCGCCGCATTGCCTTGCCCAGCCCCACCACGCAATCGCCCAGCCCCGAACCCGATATCTTGCTTCCCAGGATGTTGGGATCTTCGCGCAGCTCGTAGACCAGTTCGGACAGGTGGGCGCTGTTGACCCCCATCGCATCCATCAGGCCGTGGTTGATGTTCATCAACTCGCCCACGGTCTCCCAGTCGTCGCGCGTGGCCGCCGCAAATGCGCGCTGCACCACGTCGCCGATCAGCGCATCGATCCTGGCAAAGACTTCCGGCTGGTTGTTGCGGTTCTCCTCCACCAGCGCGATCACTTCCGGCGTCGGCGTCTTGCTGCCCGAATAGAGCACCGTCAGCTTGGGCTCGGTCGGAAGGGCCACGGCCTCCCCCGATTGAGCGTAGTAGCGCAAACAGCCGCCATGCACGCTGGCGGCCACATCCGCACCCGACCCCACGCCTCCCTGGGCTTTGCGGATGACTTGCACGCCACACGGCAGTAGTCGATCCGGCGCCAGGGCCTGCCCCTGGGCTCCCTCCAGCGCCGCCAGCGTCGCCACCGTCACCGCCGCACTGGTGCCCATGCCCATCTGGTGCGACATGCCCGAGCGAATGTCCAACTCAAATCCCTGCCCCAGCCCCTCCCGGCACTTGCGAATGGCGCCCAGCACAAACCGGAAGCTTTCGTTGGGCGCCAGTTCCTCCAGCGTGGTCTCGTGCTCGCCCAGCGCGGAATGCAACAGCACCACCGAATCGGTACGCGGGGTCAATTCCACCTTGATGCGCTTGCTGATGGCGCACACGATCGCCGGCTGACCGTGCAGCACGGCGTGCTCCCCCATCAGCATCAGGCTCCCCGGCGCGGAAGCTTGTACGGCGCGCAGCGTCATCGCCCAATGGGTCAAACCACCCGGACGCCCATCGGGTCGGGGCGAACGGTCATCAGTTCATACCCGTACTTGGCGCACAGTTCCGTCGGCGTGTCGCGCGATGCCACCAGCACCATCCCGCCGTTGTCGCCGCTCACCGCTCCCGCCCCGCAAATCTTGGCCGCTGCGCCAGCCTGCTCCACTTCCGACACGAAGTCCGCCACCCGCCCCGGCACCACGCCAATCTCACCCAGCAGCCGGTGGTTTTCGCGCAGCGACTTCTGAAACGCCTTGAGGTCGTCCCGCTGAAGCGCCTTCTGCATCTGGTTGGTGACCTGCTCAAATTGGTCCCACAGCGGGCTGGTGGCCCCCACCCGGCGGGCGACCGCCGCCACGGCGTCTCCCGTCGAACTCGCGGGCGTGCCGGTGTTCACGATGTAGAGCGGTACGCGCGGCAGGGGCATCTCCTGCGCCTCGCCATTCTGGAAGCGTACGCACCCGCCGTGCATCGAAACGTACGTGTCCAGCCCGCTGGCCTTGCCGTGCTGCATGTTTTCCACTTCCAGGCTGTAGCGGGCATACCACTCCGGCCGGAATTCCACCCGGTAGTAATGCCCCAGACCGCGCAGGACGCTCAAAATGGTCGCCGCCGAAGACCCCATCCCGCACCCGATCGGAATGTTCGAATTCAACCGCACATTGACCCCGCCCCCCATCTTCAGGTGCAGCCCGTCCATCACCGTCACAAAAGCGAACTGGAAGAGATCCACCGGCTTGTGCAGCACATCCCGAATGGAAAGCTGCCCCGCCAGGAATTCTTCGTAGTTGCGCTGGACCCGCGAGTGGAACTCCCGCAGGGCGCGCAGCGTGAAGGATTCCTTCCCCGACTGCAGGTTGGGCAGATCGAACGAAACCGTGCCATCCGCCCCCTCCATCGTAATGAAGGTCTGCGCGTTACGGTTTACAGCCATCGCCAGAGCCGGGCGGCCATAGACCACCGCATGCTCGCCGCTCAAGATCAATTTGCCTGGTGCAACTGCTTTCATATGCTCAGGCTGGACCCTACCTCCGCACGCCCGTTTTGTAAAGCGCTCCATTCGATGGAAAACGGATTGATGCCCGCCGCGGCTCATGCTATTCCAGCGCCGGTATGAATTGCCCTCCAAACCGATTCGCCCTTTTGTCCGCCACCGTTCTGGCCCTTTCCTTTCTGGCCGCCTGCGTCCATGTTCCCGTGGAGCCACCCGCGCCGCCAATCGCTGCGCCTCGCCCCCTTCCTCCCCACCCCGCCACGGATCCCTCGGCGGCCACTCCGGACGCGCCTGAGTGGATCGCACCCTCGCCCGCCTCCCCCCCGCCTGCCGCCGATGTCCTCATGGCCATCCAAACCCGGCTCGATCGCGACCACTGCTCGCCCGGCGGCATCGATGGGCGTTGGGGCCCCAAAAGCGCCCAGGCCCTCGCCGCCTGGCAGCAAAAACAGGGCCGGGCCGTCACGGGCCAGATCGATGCCGATGTCCTGTCCGCCCTCGGCGCCACCTCCGGCATCCTGACCAACTTCACCGTCGCGCCGGCCCATCACGCCGAACTGCGCCCCCGTCCCTCTTCCTGGATCGAACGCTCCAAGCTGGACCGCCTGGGGTATTCCACCATCGAAGAACAGATCGCCGAGCGCTTTCATTTGTATCCTGCGGCCCTTCGGCGGCTCAATCCGGATGTCACTTGGCCGAACCCGCCGGCCCATGCCGTGGTGACCGTCCCCCATGTCGCCAGTCCGCGACTGCCACGCCTGTCCCGAATCGAAATTCGAATCGAGGCCAAGACTCTTCGCGCCTTCGATACCCGCGGAAACCTCGTCGCCCACTTCCCCTGTTCCATTGCCGCCGACCCACGCAAGCGACCCGTCGGCGAAACCCTGAAGGTCGTCGTCTGGGCAGAAAATCCCGAGTACACCTTTGATCCGGACCTGTTCGCCCACGACCCCGAAGCCGTCGCCATCGGCCGGAAACTCACCATCCCGCCCGGCCCCAACAACCCCGTCGGCATCGCCTGGATTGGCCTTGACCGTCCCGGCTTCGGCATCCACGGCACCCCTGCCCCCGAGGAAATCGGCATAACTCAATCCCTCGGCTGCTTCCGCCTCACCAACTGGGACGCCCGCAAACTCGTCCATGCCGTCCACCAGGACCTGCCCGTCCTCATCCTGCCCTGAATCCCCCCTCAGGCCTCGCTCCTGCCCCTTCATCACCTATACAATGTTTAATTAAACATTTTATCGACGAAATCACTATTTCTAATTATTGAAACTACAATTCACTTTTGTACAAGGTGATAAAAAGATTGATGCGAAAATCACCCCCTTAAAAATGGATACAATGTTTAATTAAACATTTGATAGGCTAGCCTCTCTTGCCGCCCGCCAGTTCCTCGGTCTGCTCACAAAGCCCCCAACCCCACCCCCACCGGGGAGACGGATCAATCGGTCCCCGTTCCCGGATCCCGTTCGCGAAGCTGCGGACACTGAAAGAGAAATCGCAGCCAGTGCGGGGTCATCCGGGCCCAGGCTTCTTCGTTATGCTCAGCCCAGCTTTCGATGCGAACGGTCATGCGCGACTCCGGAAAGCCAACGTTTTTGAGCAGGTCGGCCATGTGCAAGGTGCCATCGAGCAGTTCGGCCTCCAACCCGGCCGCGCCACCGCACGACAAAAACAGCTGGATGCCGGGAAGATGCTCCCGGTCCGCCTGCACCATTCGAACGCATTCCAGTCCGTAGCGCTCCACAAATGCCGGAGACAGGCACGCCGCGCCGGAAAAGACATCGGGATGCTTCCACGCCGCATAAAAGGAGATCAGCCCCCCCATGCTGGCCCCGGCGATGTAGGTGCGGTCGGGGTCCGTTCGCCACGTGGCATCCACGTGCGGCTTTAATTCCTGCAGCAAGAACCGCAAATAGTCATCGCCCTTTCGCGCGGGGGCGTATTCGTCGCGCCGGGCGACGGTGCAATCAATCGCCACCACGATGAAGGGCTCGAGTTCTCCGCTCAAAATCATGTCCTGCGCCAATTCGTCCACCTGCCAGTCCTTCCCCCACGTGGAGGTGGAAGGATCGAACACCTGCCGCCCATCGTGCATGTAGAGCACCGGATAGCGACGGGTTGGATGGGTGGCATATCCCGGCGGAAACCAGATGATCACATCCCGGTCATGCTCCAGGAACTTGGAATGCATGTTGGGCAGGACCTTGAAGTCGCCGGTGATCTGGGGCCCTGTTTTGGCCGCGGCCCGATCTTTCCAGTTCACGACCGCGATTTCCATCCGTCCCTGGTCCGTGGGCACCAGCAGCCGGTTGGCCGGCGCCTGTCCATCCGCGCCTGCCTCTTCGGTCTCCCAGGTCCCACGGGTAATCTTGAACTGAAGCGGCGCGGCCGTGTGCAGCGTCAGCAGCGCTTCCCAGCGGGCGTCGTCCATGCGGGTCATGGGAACCGCGGCCGGGTTCCAATCTCCAAGCTCATCGGACTCGCCCGCCAGAAAAACCTGCTCGCCCACGCCCAGCGACATCGCCGTATGCACCACCACCAGCATTCGGATCATGGATTGCTCTCCTCGCGGCGGATCATCCACCGACGCTGCTCTTCATACCCCAGTCCCTCGAACGTGGCAAGCACCCGCGCCCACCGCCCATTCCCGTCTTGCTTCCGGCTTGCTTCCGGATTGCCGCGAGGGACATCCTCCGCTACAGTGGCGCGGTTTACTTCGAGGAGAGTGCTTGTATGATCCATCCGACTGCCATCATTGAAGACGGCGCACAATTGGGCGTTGACATCGAAATCGGTCCCCATGCCTATGTGTCGGCCACCGCCCGCCTGGGGGATGGCTGCATCTTGAATGCCCACGCGATCGTGCTCGACCATACCACTCTTGGCGCACGCTGCCGGGTGCATGCCGGCGCCGTCATTGGCGACACGCCCCAGGACCTCTCCTTCGCCAACGCACCCAGCTATGTCGTGACCGGCGACGATTGCATTTTCCGCGAGGGGGCCACCGTTCACCGCGGCACCAAGCCGGAGACCACGACGCGTCTGGGCCACCACGTCTTCATGATGGCCAATTCGCATGTCGCCCACAATTGCAACGTGGGCGATCACGTCATCATGGCCAACGGGGTTCTGCTCGCCGGCTACGTCACGCTTGAGGAACGATGCTTCCTGGCCGGAAACTCAGGAGTGCACCAGTTTTGTCATGTCGGGCGGCTGGCGATGGTGGGGGCTTTCCATGCCGTCACGAAGGATCTGCCCCCCTTCTGCATCACCCCGGCGGGCGGCAACAGCCTGGTGGCGGGCCTCAATCTCGTCGGGCTGCGCCGTGCCGGATTCGATGCCGCCCAGCGCGCGCAGATCAAGCGCGCCTTCCACGTGCTCTATCGGTCCGGCCTGAATGTCTCGCAGGCCAAGGAGCGACTCCGCGCCGACACGGACAACCCCTTTGCCACCGAGTTCGCCGCATTTATCGACAACGCCAAGCGCGGGATCTGCCGGCCGGCCTTCGGAACGGCGGACGATGAGGCCGATGCCTGAAATCCCCGCCATACGGACCACGCTGGGCCACTTCCCCGACTACGAGTTGATTGACTCCGGCCGCCGCAGCAAACTCGAGCGGTTCGGGCCCGTCACGGTCATTCGCGGCGAACCCAAGGCCTGGTGGGAACCCGCGAGTGCCAAACGCGAGTGGGACCGCGCGCAAGCGGTTCACAACGAGGATTCCGGTTGGAAATTGCGCCCGGGCTGTCCGCGGGAATGGAAGCTGCGCAACGGCTCCTTGTCCTTCATCCTGCGACTCTCCGATACCAGTAAACACCTCGGCTTCTTTCCCGAGCAGTCTCCGCATTGGCGGGCCATCCGCGAGACCGCCCGTCCGGGCGCGCGCCTCTTGAACCTCTTCGGCTATACGGGAGCGGCCACGCTCGTTGCCGCTGCCGCGGGTTGGTCGCCAACCCACGTGGATGCCTCCAAGCCGGCCATCGCCTGGGCGCGTGAAAACCAGGCCGCGTGCGAGCTCACCGATCAACCCATCCGCTGGATCCTGGAAGATGCCATCAAGTATGTCCGCCGGGAAGTCCGCCGCGGCTCCCGCTATGACGGCATCCTGCTGGATCCGCCCGCCTTCGGGCGCGGACCCGATGGCAACGTCTGGAAAGTCGAGCGGCAGTTGCCCGAGTTGCTTGATCTGTGCGGCCAAGTGCTGTCCAATCAGCCCCGGCTGCTGATTCTCACCACGTACAATATCGAGGCCTCCGCCCTGATGTTGCGCAACCTGATCGCCGACCTCATGCGCCGCCAGGGTGGCCGGATCGAAGCCGGCGAACTGGCCCTGCCCCACACCGCGGCTCCCGATCGCCTCCTGCCGCTGTCGATCTACGCCAAATGGACGCCATGAAGACTCTCCGCGACATCGGCGAAAACCGGCTGCTGCAAAAGATCCTGCCCCGTCTTCCTCAACGCCCCGACACCCCGGTGGGGCCCGGCGATGATTGCGCGGTGGTCCGCGTGGCGGCATCCCCCGACGACTGGCTGTTCACCACCGATCCCGTCATCGAGCGCCGCCATTTCCTGGCCAAGACCCCGCCCCGGCTGGTCGGGCGCAAGGCCATCGCCCGCGCGGTCTCCGACATCGCCGCGATGGGCGGCGAGCCGCTCTGGATCCTGATCAACCTGGTGGCGCCCGGCTCCACGTCCCTCGCCCGCATCCAGCACCTCTACGACGGCATGACCGCCGCCGCGCGCCTGTGGCATCTCGGCATCCTGGGCGGCGACACCGCCGAAGGCGACACCCTGGAACTGCATATTACCGCCATCGGCCGGGTCCCGCGCGGCCAGGCCGTTCTGCGCTCCGGCGCCCGCGCCCGCGACCACCTCTATGTCACCGGGCACCTGGGCGGCGCCTATCTGCCCGGCAACCGCCACCACCTGCTCTTCGAACCCCGCATCCAAGCCGGCCGCTTCCTGAGCGAGCAGCGCTTCGCCACCGCCATGATGGACCTCTCCGACGGCCTGGCCACCGATCTCCCGCGACTGCTCGATGCGTCGAAGCGCGGGGCGCAGATCCATGCCGCCGCCATCCCGTTTTCCAGCGCCGCCCGCAAGACCGGCGACCCCCTTCGCCATGCCCTCTGCGATGGCGAAGACTTCGAGCTGCTGTTCACCGTTGCCCCCAAAAACCGAATTCGGTTCGAAGACGAATGGAAGCGGGTATTCCCGCGCCTGCCCGCCACCCGGATCGGCGTCATCCTGGGCAACCCCAGGCAGCGCGTCCTGCGCCTGCCCGATGGGACCACCACCCCCCTGCGCAACGGCGGCTACCAGCACTTCCTGAAACGGAAATCACCATGACCTTTCCCCCGCTCCTTCATGGTTTTCCACGCCATGGAAAACTTTTCCCCGGATTTTCCACAGCATGGAAAATTTTTCCGCCGATTTTCCACACCATGGAAAACTCCCCTCTGTCTCCTGCCCCCTGCCCCCCTCTCCCCCTGTCCCCTGCCTCCTGTCTCCTGTCCCCTGCCCCCCGTCCCCTGCCCCCCCGTCCCCCGTCCCTTGTCTCCTGTCCCCTGTCCCCTGACCTCTGACCTCTAACCCCCTATGCCCTCCATCACCTATCCTCCCGAATTCGAGGCCCACTGGCTGCAGGTGGCCCGTGCCGAAACCCACGCCATCTCCGACCGCGACATCCTGCGCCGGATCCTGCCGGACATCCAACGGCTGGCGGATCGCTTCACGACCGGCCGCGCGACATCCGTGCCCGACGCAGCCGCCTATTTGCGCGACACCCGGGCCTGCGCCGCGTACTCGCTGTTCTTTGCGCCCCAGACCCACGCCCGGCTGGGGCATGTCCTGGCCGAGTTGCCTCCGTTCCCCGCAACAGACCGCCCCCTGCGCATCCTTGACCTGGGCGCTGGCACCGGAGCCGCCTCCTGGGCGCTGCTCGATCATCTCGGCAGCCGTCCCGTCCAGCTCACCGCCTGGGACCATTCGCGCCCCGCCCTGCGCTGCCTGCACGATCTATTTAGCAACCTGCGCCGCGCCCGCTGGCCCCAGGCCATCCTGCGCACCACCCACGCCCCCCTCGATAACCTGGCGGCCAATACCGAAACCTTTGACGTTATTCTTCTGCACTATGTTTTCAACGAGCTCGACCCCGAGATCCAGCGGCGCCTGTTATCGCGTGCCACTCGCGCCTTGGCCCCCGACGGCCGCCTCCTGATCTGCGAACCCCTGCTCCATGATGCCGGCGACTACATGCGCGAGCTGCGCGCCTACGCCTTGGCCGACCTCGGGATGCAGGTCCTCGCCCCCTGCCCCCATGCCCAGGCCTGCCCCTTGGACGAAGCCTGCCATGCCGTCCGCACCTGGACCCTGCCGCGCACGCTTCAAATCCTCAATACCGCCCTCCACCGCGATCTGCGCCACCTGGCCTTTTCGTTCCTGGTGCTGACTCCCGAAGCCGCCCCGTCCGCCGGCCGCCCGCTGCGCGTTCGCATCGTCGGTTCCCCCTCCCATGCCAAGGGCCAAACCCTCTGCCCGGCCTGCTGTCCCAATGGGAACATCCAACGCCTCCAACTGCTCCACCGCGACTTCGACTCCCGCGGCCGCAAGGCCCTTCGTCATCTCGAACGCGGCCAGCATCTCGATCTTTCGGCCATCCGGCCCCTGCGAGACCCCACCTTGATGCGCGCCACGGGCTGATAACCTTTGGATTTTGTTTGCCGGGCGTAAGGGGCGGGTGGTAAGGTATCAACGTCATCCACAACGTCCTCTTACAATCCTCCAAGGAGAAAAACATGAAAGCTCTTGTCCTATTCCTGTCGGTCATCGTGATCTGCTCCGCCTGCGCCACCACGCCGACCATCCCCATGGAGTCCGTTGAATCCTCGTTTATCGAGAGCGTCGGCTACGATGTCGAAACCCAGACCATGGTCGTCAAGATGGCCAACAGCCTGGATGTCTACACCTACGAGAACGTTCCGCAGTCGGTCTATGACGACTTCATGGCCGCCGACTCCAAGGGGCGGTTCTACGTGGAGAACATCAAGGGCCAATACGGCGGCGAATAAACGCCTGCCGTAACTGCTCAGGTCGCCGCCCCGAGGCGGGCGGCGACCTGGGATAGATGGGATGGAGCGTACCAAAGCACCTGGCCCGTGCCTTCCCCTGGCGCGCAGCAGAGCTTTGTGCCACGCCTGACGGCAATCCCCCATGTGTGTCGGCTGTTCCGTGCTCCGGCCCGCGTCTTTTGCTCGGGATCTACCGCGCTCAGCGAGCGCGGCTACAGGCCGACCTCGCTCAGCGAGCGCGGCTACAGGCCGAAATCGTTGCGAAAAACATTGGGCAGATAGCCTTCCTCCGCCCCTCCGCGACCTGATTCACCCACGCCACAAGGGCGCGGGGGTCTGATCAACAATCCACAGTCCTGCGACCGGCGGGCGCGGGTGTCTGATCACCCATCCTACAGGGCGCTACTGCCCCATATTGCGGGTGGGCAGGTCGTAGAAGTTTGTCGGGTGGTAGGTCCACGTCCAAGTATTGCCCAGACCGCCGTTGCGGGAGATGAACACCAGTACGTCATTGGGCTTGAAGTATCCCGCCGGGACGGGCGAGGTGCCCGCACCACCCGTGAAGAACCATTGGTCGCTGGCATTGGCATACACGAAGTTTCCATCCCGGACGCGCTTTTGAGACGTGTCAATCGTGTGGATCAGATCGGCGATGTCGCGCGGACCGCGCGTGAAGTTCGTCGGCAGGTTCAACTGGCTGGGATGGACCGAGACCGGCAGATTCAGCGCCACAAGCGTGCGGGCCAACTGCCCTTCCGCGGGTCCCTCGCCGCAATGAATCTCATGGCTGAAACCGACGTCGCCCGCCGGGGTGTTGGTGGTGGGCACCTTGAGGATCGGGCGCCAGATCATGGCCGGCACACTGCTGGTCTTGGCGAAATCGGTCCACCCGTTGGTTGTGGCATAGCCGCGGGCCGTTAGATTGGTCGGCAGGGTGATGGAGAACCCGCGCATGAAGAAGTTCGAGGGCTGGTTCGTCCAGGTGATGGGCGTCATGCTGGTGGTGGAGCGCCAATTCCCGTCGTTGCCAAACCAGAAGGACTGGGTCGCCTGCACCGTGGCGCCGGCGCTGTAGAAGTCGATGCGGGTGGCCTCGCCGGCATCCTCGCCGGCCGGCCAGAGGTTGGTGTCGGTGCCAAACACCCCGCCAAACGTATTGGTGAAGGGCAGGCCGTGGAGACCGACATAGTTGAAGCCCTCGGAGATGAGCACGTTATGCAGCGCATAGACCTCCTCGCTGGCGAGGGGCCGCTGGGGCAGGCCGCTGACGGCATTGGTCCGGCGCCAGCGGTCCTTGTAGGACGCGCGGTAAAACCGAACGTTGCCGCGGGTAAAGTCCTGGGCTTCGGCATCCGTGAACCAATTGGTCTGAATCGTGTCGACCTTTTTCCAGGTCCAGCTGGGGTTTTCCTGGAACGAGGAAGCATCATAGTAGATCAGATCGTATTCCTTGGTGACGCTGGTGTACTGCCCCTGCGCGTTCGTGGCGCCGGCGGCGAGCCAGTACAGGGCGGCCGCACCCCGATCTCCGGGCCGCAGATTGTTGTTGCCGGGGAAAGCCGCCTCGATCTGGGCGCGCGAGCGCATCACGCCCTGCGTGACCGCAAAGCGGATGGTGTTGTTCGTGGCCCAACTGAATTCGTCGGCCGGCCCCTCGTTGCCGGCCCGATCGAGCCCCACAATCACCATGGCGTAGTCCTGATCAAAATCGAGGTCGAACAAGCGAATGCCCGCTTGGGTCAGGTTGGTCAACGCCAGATAGTTGGTTCCGGCGGCCGACGGGTCGGCAATGGTGCTGGTGGACGACACGGACAACCAGTTCGTATACGTACCGGTTGCAATGAAGTTGGTGTAGACATACGCGTTCGGGTCGCCATGGCCGGGATCCAGTTCCGGCACCTCGATGGGATCAAAGGCTCCGTAGTAGATCTTGTAGCTGCGCCAGGGCGAAAGCAGGTCCGTGCCGCTACCGGTCGGGTGGTTGGGATCGTCCGGATCATCCGGCCCGACGCCCGCCGTGGTCCAGGCCAGGTCAAACTGGGTGGTCGGATCATCCACGAGATCCGTGGACGCGCTGTCCATCGGCACGGCCGTCGGCGGCGTGATGTCATAGGCGGTGGCAAACGCCGGGATCTCGGCGTCGGCGGGCATGCTGCTGGACATGCGGTCACCGGGGCGGTCATTATCGCGGTCCACGGCGAAGAGGTAATTGGTCACCAGGCCCTGTTCGAGGGCGGTAAAGACGGCCGAAACTTCATCCACGGGATCGCCCAGGCCATCGAGCAGCTCGATCTGGATCCAGATGTCGTCCCAATAGGTGCCGGCCGCTGAAGACAGGGTCACGCGGATCTGATCCACCGAAGAGTCAAGGATTTGCGGGGTCTCGCTGCCCTCCGCCCACTGGCCGGCGGCGCCGGTGATGACGACATCGAACGTTTCTCCGACAACGGGGTCGCCCTCCTCGTCGAGCCCGGCGACGGTCAGGGTACCGTCCGTGGCACCCATGTACTGCGCACCGACCACCGTCACGCGCGGATCGTAGGCATTGGTGTTGAACAGGCGCACGGTCTGGTGGGCGCTGGAGGCGATCATCTTGAGGGAGTTGGTGCCTTCGTAGGCCTGTTCCTGGGAAATCTCGGCGCCGGTCAGCGTCCACCCCAGCGCTCCGTGTTCAAAGCCGGAATTGGCCAGGGCGCCTTCAGCAGGCACGGCGATGGGCGTACCGAGATCGGGGCCGATATCGGACTTCTCGGTGGCCACGCGATGTTCGGCCACGCCGGTGGCTTCGAGATCGGTTGGCGCCGGCGCGCCATCCACGCTGGGCACGAAGCTGATGCGGAATTCGGGCTGGTTGGTCCAGGGCGCGGTATAGCGGTCAAATCCGCTGGAAGTATCCACGCCGTTGACCTTCACGTCCGCCGGCTTGGTTGGGGCGACCGTGTCGTTATCCAGCACCAGCAAGGCGCCAAAGGAAAGGTTGGTCTGGGTCTGATCCCCGGGCCGGTTGTCATCGGCGTCGTAGAGACGCATGTCGAGCGCATGAGTCTGCTCGGCCTGGCCGACGTTCAAGAAGTGTCCCACTTCGGCATAGCTGAACGAGGTGAACGCCCAGGTGCTGGTCGGGAACCGCGCGGCAATACGGGTGTCGGCGATGGAGGAACTCAGGTCGGCGCGATACGCCGAGGCGTTCTGGACGATGGCGGTGCCGATGGTGACCCAGGAGTTGGTGATGTTATGGCCCCCATTCGGAGACACCTGGGTCAGGGTGGTGCCACGCTGGACGCCCTTGACGGTGCGCCCAACCCCGCCCCCGCCGGTGTCAAATGTCGGCAGCACCACGCTCAAGGGCGCGCCAGCGGACACCCGCGCCAACTGGCTGTCATAGACCCGGTTGGTGATGATGGTGATGGTGGCCGCCGCGTTGGTATCGGGCATGGAGACATCGGCATTGATCAGCAGGTTGCTGGCGGCGGCATCACCCGGCAGGCCCAGCAGCATCCGCGGGACGTTCCATTGATCTCGCGCCACGCTCCAGGTGCGCTGGACGTTGGGCCGACCGACATCGTCGTCAATGAACCGGAGATACCCCAGACGGGCATTGGCCAGTTGCAGTCGGTCAATGTTGTTGCCTTCCGAATCATGCCGGTCGTTGTCTTTGTCCCAGACCGATGCAATCCGGAATTCGTTGGTCACGTTCTCGTAGGTGTTAAAGAATATATTGGCCTGGTCCTGGGAGAGCGTCCAAACCATCTCTGCGTTGGGATCGTTGGTGGTATTGACCGTGTCGGTATGCAGGCTCGTCAGCCAGTCGTTGGTGGCGATGGGGCCCGAGGAGTTCGATACGGACAGCGTCGGCACTTCCCACCCGCTGAAGTCGTAGAGGTTGACCTTGACGGTGATGGAGGTGGTGGCGAGCCCCTGAAGCATCGCGTCGGTAATCCGGTATTCGCGAGTGAAACCGCTGGAAATCGCGGGGGTCATGTTGTTGTCCACGAAAACGCCCAGGGGGCCACCGAACTTGAAGCCACGAACCGGCGCATTGGTATCGTTGTCGTACACGGGCACGACCATAGTCTGCGTGGTCATCAGCGAATCGTCGGCGCGATCAATGTCATAATCCTCGGCGGTGAACCGCACGGTGTGGTTGGTGGGCACCCGTCCGCCCTGGATATCCTGCTTGTCGGCGGGTGGCGCATAGCCCCAGATGGTGGTCGGGGTGGTGGCCTCGCCGCTGGCGGAGAGGTTGTTGGTGATGAACACATTGGTGACGGGAACGGCACCGGTACGCCACAGGTCCACGCGCGGGGCACGGCCTTCGGCGCCCACGCTGGCGAACAGGCCGCTGATGTCGTCATGCATGTCCGCCTCGAAACGAACCGTGCCCTGGGCCAGGTCTCGGTCGGTCACCTGCGTCCCGCCCGCTTCGCCGAGCACGTAGCCCGAGACGATCAGGTTGTCCAGGTACCAGTTGGCGTTGGCACCGCCCTCGAACTTGTTGGTGTCGGCGACGCGGCCCTCCATGCGGAACGAGACCGTGCCGGTGGAGGCCGACGGCATCGCCAGCGTGGCCGAATAAGCGTTCCAGTTGGTGCCGACGGGGTGGTCGGGGTCCGACAAATCAATTTCCACGGTGGCCCAGAGGGTTTCCGATCCGCCGGGCATGGTGCCGTAGATGTCGATCGTATCGGGGCCATCGCGCCTATTCACGCGGCTGTCAAAACTGATGCTGCTGGCCCGGAAGGTCCGGCTGGTCGTGGCCGGGGCCAGGGTGAAGATCCATGAGCGCGTGGTCGTACCGTTGAAATAGGCGGCGTTCACAAACACGGCATCCGTCCCTTGTATGGCTCCGGTATCGTTGGTGAAGTTGCCGGACACGATCTGATCAGCCACAATGGCATTGGCGGCCGTCAGCCGCTCGCTGCCGGTGCCGGTGAAGTGCCAGTTGACCAGGTTGGCCAGGACGAATTCGGAGGCCAGGCCGGTGCCGATCACCTGCATGCTGTCGGTGTCGATGACGGGCGGATCGGCATCGTCATCGACAATGACCAGGCGCCCGAAGGTCGTCAGCGCCGACGCCTGGTCGCTGGGACGGTCGTTGTCCACATCGAAGAGATGCAACTGGACGAGGTTGGTGATACCGGTGTCGCCGGACAGGTCTTCATTGCCCCACAGGGCGGTGACGTCGTTGGTGGTCAGCGATGCCCAATGCCACGTCAGCATGGTGGTGTCGTCGCGGGTATCGGTCACATCGCTCATGCCGGCATTGAAGTTGGCCCAGTTGGTCTGCCAGGCGGGAACCACGAAGGAGGTGTTGGTCTGGGTGTTGTCGTTCTCGTCGTAGGTGGCCGTGGTCCCGTAGGAAATCCCCTTGTAGAACGAATCGTAGACATTGAAGCTGAACGAGAGGGGCTCGCCGACCAGATCGGCATCGGTGATTTCGTAGAGGATGTCCTGGCCGGTGCCTTCGACCCGATCCAGGGCGGCGGTGGCATTGGAGATCACCAGGGAGGCCTCGTTGGGCCAGCTCAGCGCCGTGCTGGGCACCGGTGGAATGGTGTCGTCGTCGATGACCATGATGCGGATCAGATGATTGACGGTGACGTTGCGCTCGGTGTTGGGACCATCCCGGGTGGGTCCCTGCCAATAGTCTCCACCGTCGGCGCTTTGGCTGTTCCAACTTTCCCACCAACTCCCGCCTTCCGTATACGAATCCTCCGCACTGACCGTCAGATAATATTCAATATCCGGGTTGTAGTTGGTCACATTGAAGGCGGCCAGGACGTAGTTGGTGATGCTGGCATCGCTATTGCCGGTGGCCATGGTATTGGTGGCGAAAAACGGCCGGTCCACGCCCCACAGCTCGTTGGTCGTTTCGCTGACCGTATCGATTTCAATCAAGTCCCAGTTGGGCGAGACCCGCCCATCGACGTCCACAATGTTGAAGGCAAAGGCTCCGCCGGGGGTTTGGTTGGTGGCATAGACCCCGCTGGGGTCCTCCCAGCGCAGGACGAAGCCGAACACGTTGTTGGTGTCGCTGATCTCGCTGTCCAGCACGTGCTGAATGTATCCGTAGCGTTCGATATGCTCATCGTAATCCCCCAGCAGGTAGCCGGCCACGTTGGTCCCGATGTAGAGCAGCGTCGGTTGCGGTCCTTCGGTATCCAGCTTGCCGACCACGTTGAAGACCCGGGTGGCGGCGGTCGACAGTTCTCCGGCGGTATCGCGGGCGCGGACCCGCCACCAGTACTGGGTCGTCGTGGTGGTAAAGGTGTAGTTGGTGGTGGAGGCGTCCAGGTTCACGCGCAGACTGATGGTCCCGTTCTCGGTGCCGGTCACGCCGTTGAAGAACTCGTTGGTGCTGATTTCCAGCAGGTAGCCGGTGACCTCGCCGTCGGCGTCGGTCGAGCTGTTCCAGATCAGGTTCGGGCTGGCGGTGGTGGCGGCGTTGTTGGTGGGCGTGACCAGCGTGGGCGTTGAGGGCCGTTGGTTGTTGACCAGAGCCGCCGCGCCGAAACGAACGTCGAACCAGAAGTCGATGTCGCTGTCGCTGAGGTCCTCTTCCCAGGCGGAGCGCTGGAGGGCGTTGTCGGTCAGGTTCCAGGGCGGGATCGAGATGGAATCCGCCGCCCGGGCGGTGCCATCCGTCAGGTTGATCGTGCCCGAGCCTTCGTTGTTCCAGACGCCGCTGTTGAGATAGCTGGCGACGGTGAAGCGGGCGGTCTTTTCGCCGGTGAGATTCAGGTCGGCGCGAGCGACGCGCAGCTCGATGGCGTTGTGGGTGGTGCTGATGGCGACTTCCTCGTTGCCGCCGGTGGGCGGGGCATACCAGGCGCTGCCGTCATGGGCATACAGTTCGATCCGGGACGTGGCATCGATGTGGTGGACGTTGATCTGGTATTCCGGGTAGTGGACGGAGGCTTGGCCGCCGCCGAAATAGCCGCTGCCCATGAAGGTATTGGCATCGTCGCCGAGCCAGTTCATGGAGGTGCTGTCGGTGCTGCGCCGCGTATCCACCCCGATGGCCACATAGGGCTTGGCCACATCGGTGATGTTGGTCATCTTGACGAGGAAGTAGACCCAGGTCTCGTCGGCATACACGCGAAACTCCGAGATGTCGGCATTCGGATGGTCGGCATGGTCGGTGCGTACATCTCCGCGCTTGTCCGTCCAGATGAATTCCTGGAGCGAACTGGCGGAGTTGTTGATGACGGTCGACGGCGATCCGATCCAGTCGGCCGGATTGCCGTCAATCGTGATATCCTGCGATCCCGGATCGGTCGTGGCGTCGGCTTCATCAAAGGTCGCGGAGTAGTACGACCAGTTCTCCGAGTAGAAGCGATAATAGTACGTGGTATTCGGGGCCAGACCGCCGTCGCTCCAGAGTTCGTCCGCGCCCCGATAGACCACGGTGCCATCGCCCAGGGATTCGCCCGCATTATAGGTTGTTCCGTTCGCCGGCGTCGTCCACGTGGCGTTCTGGGTCTGGCGGACCACCAGCACATCCTTGTACACGCCGGATTCGGTCCTTTCCCATTCGAGGTTGATTTGGCTGTTGGTGTTGACCGCGTCCTTGGTGGCGGTGGCGGAGATGGGCGCATTGAGATTCTGCACGGTCAGCGCTGGGTTGTTGGTGCGGACTTCGCTGCAGCCGCTGCCGGCCGCGACGAATCGGCTGGTGATGACCCCGGCGGTGATCGCCTGGATGCGGTTCGACCAATAGCTGTTGTTGTTGGCGTTCTCGAGCCAGGGCAGATCGTGGTAAGTCGAGAACGAACCGTCCTGGCCCCAGTCGAATTCGATGCCGCCGCTCTGCCCAAGACCAATCGGATAGGATTGGAAGGTGAAGCCGGGCGAGTCCCCCAGCCAGGTGCTGGCGGGCGCGGTCCATTCCGCGCCATTGAGGGTGTTGCTGCCCGCCCACGTCGGGCACTGTACGGCAATCAGGTCCGACCACTGCGTGCCGTAGCGGATTTCGTCGAAGAACACCCGGCCGATGGTGCCATCTTCCGCGGTGCTTGCGCCCACGTTCAGCCGGATGCGGTTGATCTCATCGATGCCGGTGCCCAGGGTGCCGGAGGCATCCCAGGACGATGGCTCGTCTTCTGGGAATTCATCGTCCAGCACCCGCCACGCCTTGGTGCGCAGGACCTGGCTCTCGAAGTTGTAATGCCCCACCACCATGTAGACGTTGCCGGTATTGCCGCCGCCGCCCGCAAACGGCAGCAGGTCGTAGGCGGACCAGTACGTGCTGGCGCCGGCCGCCGCGGCCAGCGTGCTCCAGTTGGCGCCGCTGCCCTTGCCGACGAACGCCTTCTCATCGCCGCCGCTCATCAGGCTCAAGCCCGCCCACTTGTTCGCGCCGTAGTACTGGTAGGACATCATGAAGGCCACGTAGAAGTTGCCGGTGGTGATACCGGAGGCCAGGCTGCGCTCGGCGTAGCCGCTCTGTCCGTCCGTTAGACCGGACACATACCCCAGGTTGCCGGCCATGGCCGGATAGCCGTCCATGTCGAAGAACTTCGGGGCGTCGGAATCGGCCGTGGCATTGTTGGTACGCGCCTTCCAATCGCCGTCGTCCCCCTGAACCCAATAGTTGGCGCCGAAGCCCTGGCCGCCCACCATGGCCGTGCCGAAGTCCGTGCCGTTGGTGTAGCTGAAGGGGTTGACCTTCTCATAATCGGCATAAGCGCCCACCGTGGCGTCATCGGTCACGCCATCCGAATAATAATTGGCCCCGCTGTACGAATAGAACTTGTAGTAGTTGGTCGTGCCGGGCGTGACCACATGTTCGAGAGCGGTGGCGTTGGTCTTGGCGATCACCTTGGCGCCATCGATGGTATTGCCGACACTGTAGCCGGTGCCGTCGGTGGGATCCGTCGTAATGGCGGTGGTCTTGTGCAGGATCATCACGTCGCTGCCGGCCCCGTTCTTCGTCCAGGCCAGCCGGACCATTTCATTGCCGTCGGCCGTCGCGGATTGATCGGTCGGATCGTCGGGCTTGCTCGGGATCACGCCGATCAGGTCGTTCCAGTTCGTGGCGATGCGGATTTCATCGAAATAGGTGTTGCCCGGCGTGCCGTCCGAGGCCCCCGCCCCGGCCGACAGCCAGACGGTGTTGACCCACCCCACCTCGTTGCTGGCCTTGGCCAGCGTGGCTTCCCATGTCGACGGCTCGTCCGTGGGCACCGCTTGGCTGCCCACCTTGTAGGCATTGACGTTCGCCTCGCCCTCTTCCCAGTCGTAATAGCCCACGATGATGTAGTCGTTGCCGACTCCGTTATCCAGCGTGTAGGAGGACCCCGTGTTGCTGTTGGTGTAGGCGATGCCGAGTTGCTTGTTCTCGTTGTAGATTTCGCCGAAGAAGACCTTTTCCTCGTTGTTGCTCCACGCCAGCGACAGGCCCGCGTACTTGTTCGCCCCGTCCCAGGTGTAGTTCAGGATGTACCCGAAGTAGATCCGCCCGCTCTTGTATTCCTGCCCCAGGAGACGGTAGGCCTTGGCGCTGGAGTTGTTCGGCGGATAGACCCAGGCCTTGTTGCCGGACGGCACGGGATAGTTCGTCTGGGTCGCGAAACTGCCCGAACTGTTCGTGAACAGCCCGATATCCGTTCCGTACCACGCGCCGCCCCAGCCGGTCTCGCCGTTGAGCCCGGTCAGCGCCGTGCTGTTGGTGTAGGAGAAGGTCTCCACCACGGCGCCAGCCGCAAACGACGTCGTCGATTCCGTATCCGTCAGGCCAGAGGAATAATAGTCGCTGCCATCATACGAGTAGAACGCATAGTGGTGGGCGGTGCCCGACGCCACCACATGCTCCAGGGCCGCGCCGGAGTCCTTGTAGATGACGGTGCCGCCGCCGACGGAGCTGCCGACGCTGTAGCTGGTGCCTTGGGTGGGGGCAGTCGAAGGACTGCCCGCCCGGTGGACGATCATCACGTCATAGGACGCATGCTTGGTCCAGGCCAGATCGATCAAGGTTTTTCCGTCCGCCGTCGCCGTCGCCGCCGAGGGGTTTGGCAGGATGGTGACGCTGGCGGTTCCGGGCGAATCCGTCTTGTAATTCAGGAATGAGCCCGAGCCATTGTAGGGGAAGACGGCGGCGTGATAGGTCGTGCCGGCGGTCAGACCGGTGATTTCGAGCGTGCCGTGCTTGCCGGCGGCGGCGAACACCACGAAATTGTCGGTGCCCAGCTCTTCGCCCGAACCAAAGGAGGCATTGGCCGTGTAGTCGTCCCAATCCGCGGGACTGGCGTCGACGGCCGCCCCGGATTTGACTAGGATCAGGGTGCCATCGGCGGAGCCGGTATTGGTCCAGACGATCGTGGCGCTGGTGCCGCTGGCGGGCAGGAAGGACGTGATGGACGAGCTGTTGGCCGGCGCGGCCTTGCCGGTGGTGGCGTTGGCGGTCGGGACGGTCCCGCCGGTGTAATAGTTGTACGTCGCGTTGGCCGGCGTGCCGTCGTAGCTGTAGGGATAAATCCGGTAGTAGTAGGTGGTGTCGGCCGAGGTGCTGTAGCTGTCGGTGGTGGAGTTCGCGCCGGCGGTGGTATTGACGAAGACCACGGTGCCGTCGCCGAGCGCCGTGCCCTGGGAGTACGACGCCCCGTTGGTCGGCGTGCCGGTGGGCGCCGCGCCGGCGCGGCGAACGATGATGAATCCGCTTTCACCCGTAGCCGCGCCCCAGTCCAGCTCGATTTCCGTATCCGAGACGGCCGTCGCCGTGAACGTGGCGGCATGACCGGAGGGCGCCGTCGAGAGCGTATAGCGGCTGGCGGGGTTGCCCGAAGCGGCATTGGTGTTGTAGTTCAGGGTCGTGTTCGTGCCCTGGTATTCATAGACGCGCAGGTGATAGGACGTCGCGGCCGACAGGCCGGAGAGCGTAAACGGGCTGGCGCCGCGATGGACCAGGTAGTTGTCCGAACCGAGGTGCTCGGCTGAGCCAATGTTGTTGTTCTCGCCGGTGTAGGCCGTGGCGTCCGCCGGGAACCAGTCCACCGCGCTGCCCTGCTTGGCCACCACGAGGCGGCTCAGGCCGTCGCCGGCCGTGTACGACACCTGGAGGGAGGTCGAGCCCAGCACACTGAAGGAAATGCCCGTGGTCTGCGTCGGCTCGGGCATCAGCGTGCTCCCGTTGGTGTTGGCCGGGTCGCTGGTGCGATAGTTTTCCGATCCGTTGCTGCCGTTGAAGGCATAGGCGCGCACGTAATAGAGCTGGCCCGGCGTCAGCCCCGTCACGGTCACGCTCTCGCCGGTGCCGGTATAGACCACGTAGGCGCCGTCGATTTCCGAGCCGGAACCGAATTCCGTGTTGGCCGTGTAGCTGGTCATGCTCGACGGATGGGTCGAGATGCCGCTGGCCTTGACCAGGATCAGGGTATTGGTGCCGATGGTCCCCTTGGTCCAGGTAATGGTGAACTGTGTGGGGGCGACGGCGCTCAAGGCCAGATCGGTGGCCGCGCTGGTTGGCCCCTGGGCCTGGGTGGTCTGGCTGATCGGGTTGTCCGTGGCCGCATCCGTCAGGTAGTTTTCGGTTCCGCCACTGCCGTTGAACTCGAACAGGCGGAAGTGATAGACCACGTCGCGCGTCAGCGAACTGATCCGGTCGGGCTGGCCGGCCCCGGACCAGACCACGTAGTTGCCGGTGCCGATTTCCGATCCTGAACCGAAGTTGGTGTGGGAGGTGTAGCCCGTACCATCCAAGGGGAAGCTGTCCACGGGACTCCCCGCCTTCATGACCAGGAGTCGGCTTGTTCCATTGCCGTCGGTCCAGCCGAATCCGGTCATGCTCACCTGGAAGATATTGGCAATGGAGATATCGGACGCCTGGGTCGACGGCTCGGCCGCCAGAGTAGACCGGCTGGAAACCGGCGCATCGCTGGTGCGATAGGCCGGCAGGGCCTCCCCATTGAACTCATACACCGCGAAATAATATTCGGTGGCGGTCGAGAGCCCCGTCACCGGCACCGAGGTGCCGGTGCCCTTGTAGACCACGCAACTGCCGGCGGCGGTTTCGTCGCCGTCGTCGAAATTGGCGTCGGCGTCGTAAACCGTGCTGGCGGTCGGCGCCGTGGGGGCGCCGCCCTCTTTGGCCACCACCAGAACGAAATCGCCATCGCCGCGCGTCCAGCCCACCGTATAGCTGTTGTGAGCCAGATCGCTGAAGGTGATGTCCGAGGCGGCGGTATCCGGCTGGGACAACAGCCGCAACCCCTGGGCGGAGGCGCTGAAATCGCTCATGCTGGTGCTGGTGCTGTTGGTGGCCCGCACCCAGTACCAGTAATCCACGCCGGCCGTCGCCGTCGTGTCATTGTAGCTGGTGGCGTCCGCTCCCAACGGCGCGCCGCTGACGATCGCCGCGCCGGCGCTGTTGTCCGCCGTATTGCGCCAGACCGTGTAGCCGGTCTCGCCGTCGTCGCTATCCGTCCACGTCACTTGGATGTGGGCCGTCAGGTCATCCGTGGCGGCCACGCCGACCACCGTCGGGAGTTTTCGATAGCCGGTCTCGCCGCTGCCTTGGAAGTCGCTCTGGCTGGTGCTGGTGCTGTTGGTCGCGCGCACCCAGTAATAGTAGAGCTGGCCCGGCGTGGCCGAGGTGTCGTCATGGCTGGTGGCGTTGGCCGCTGCGTTGGCCAGCCAACTGGCCGCGGCCGAGTTGTCGGCCGTATGCCGCCAAATCCCATAGCCCGTTTCCCCGGTGATGTCCGTCCAACTCACCACCACCTTGTCGAGATGCGTTCCGTCGGTGGCGCCGGTGATGGACACCGTCGCCAGCTTGCGATAGCCGGTGTCGCTTGTGCTTGGATCGCTTGATCCGGAGGCATTGGTGGCCGTCACCCAATAGTAGTAGAGCTGGCCGGGCGTCGCGCCGGCGTCGTTGTAGGTCAGGGCATCCGCCGCATTGGTGCGGATGGCCGTCGCCGAACCGAACACATTGGCGGTATGCCGCCAAACGACGTAACCCGTCTCGCCGCTGACATTGTCCCACGAGAGGGCCACGTGATCCGTCGACGTCCCATCGGAAGCCGCCAGATTGTCCGGCGCATCCGGCGCCGGCGGCGTATAGGTCACCACGATCGTATTGCCGCTGGCCGAAACCGCGAAATCGCCGCTGGCGGCCCACTTCGTTCCGATCGACATGTTGGCGGCGTTGGCGCTGCTGCCGCTCATGATCGTCCAACTGTAGGAGGTCGTCTCGCTGAATCCGCTCGGAGCCGATGCGGACAGGTTGATCGTCAGCGCCCCGCTGGCCGAAACCGACCCCGTCGCCTCGATCTTGTCGCAGGCCGTGCTGCCCGTCCCGGTGATGTCGCAGGTGTAGGTCCCCACCAGCGAGGCGTTGCCACTCACGTTCAGCGTGCCCGCCGTGCCCGACGAGTTGCCCGGACTGACGGTCGAGCCGCTGGCCATCGTCAGCGCCCCCACCGTCCCCGCGCCCGCCAACGTGCCCCCGCTGGATACGGAAATGGCCGAACTGCCCAGCGATCCACTGACCAGCAGCGTGCCCGCGCTGATCGTCGTGCCGCCGCTCTGGGTACTGGTGCCCGACAGGGTCACCGTGCCAGCCCCCTGCTTCGTCAGGGTGCCGGTGCCGCTCAGAACGCCCGCATACGTACCCGCGCCAGCCTGATTGATGATGACCGCCGAATTGTTGGTGATGTTCCCCTGCAGGCTCGTCGTCGTGCCTTCCAGCGTCCCCGCGCTGACCAGCGTGCCCAGCCCGTAGGTGTTGGCACCGGAGAGCGTCATCTTACCCGACCCCGCCTTGGTCAGCCCGCCGTTGGAAACCACGCCGGAGATGACTACGTCCGCGGTATTGGTGAGGATGCGAGTACCGGCGTTGAGATTGATGTTCCCCGTGTAGAGCATGGTGGTGCCGCTGTTTTCGGACAAGCCCACGTTGCCATTGATCACCATGGCCTTGGTGTTGGTGCGGGTAGTGCCCGAGGCACTGTATTTCGAGCCCCCTTCCATGGTCATGGTGCCGCTGGCGGTCATCGGGGTGGGATACTGCCGCATTTCCCCGGCGCTGATCGTAATGTTGCCGCTGTGGGTGCCGGGGTAGAGCTCAAATCGGCCATTGCCCTGCTTGATCAAGTTGCCGGAGCCGGTCAAGGTGCCGCCGGCCCCCATCCCGCCATTGTTGGCATGGTTAAAGACCAGCGTACCACTGGCCAGGGTGATGCCGCCGTACACGTAGAAATTTCCCGAAGAGGCCGTGACCGTGGAACTGTTGTAGCTGTGCAGCGCGCCCCGCCACTCGGTGCTTCCACTGGAAGCTTTGGTCACTTGCCCGTTATAGAGGTACAGGGTCGAGGGGCGGAAGCGGCTGGCCAGAACCACATCCAGCGTAGCGTTGGTGCCTACGTTGACGAAATTGGACGGCGGGGCATTCGTGCTGGTATCCAGGCGCAACGTACCTTTTTCTGTCCAAACGGTGCCGCTGAAAGATGCATTGTTGCCGGTCAGGGCCACGACACTGTTTTCCTTGATGGCGATGCCCCCCGCGCCGGAAATCGCACCGTTGAAAGTGGCGGTCCGGGCGTTGTTGCCGTAGATCTCGATCCAGTATCCTCCGGTGTTCAGCGTGCCGTTCAGCGTCAATCCGCCACTGGCCGGATTGATTTCCATGCCGCTGGCATAGCCGACGACCATTGGAAAGTGAAACACGTGCGTGGCGCTGGAGTTGTTCTGGATCTGCGGCTTGGATCCGCTGTTGTCGTAAAAGGTGTTCGAAGTGCTGCCCCGGATGTCCCGCCCCGTGGTCGCCCCGCTGGCAAAGGTGATCCGCCAACGGCTGGCATTGCTGAAGTCGTTGGTCATGGACGGCCGGGCGTTGTTGTCGAAGTTCAAATTCCCGCCACCCGTTCCGTCGGAGTCGGGGCTGGCCTCCGCGCCACGCCACCAATGCCAATACACATTCCACATGCCGGTGCCCCAGGGATCCGTCTCTCCCCGCCAGCTATAAGTGTCGCCCCACGCGCCCAGCGCCGGGCGCGGCGCCCCCAGCGCCAGAGTCAGAAAGACCAGGGCCAACAAAGGGGTCAGCCCGTGAATTGTAGCATTCTTGCGATTCCCGCACCGGCTGCAAAGCACCCGGCGGGAACCCGGAAGGCTGCCAAATCTGTTCGTCATCATGTCGCCACCTCGCACCTTGTCCTGCCCCTCGCACGATCGACCCATCCGGTTTTCCATGGTGTGGAAAAGTCTCGAAAAAGTTTTCCATGGCGTGGAAAACCCGACAAATGTCTTGCTGACCGTCCCGCGGGGAGGTCCAGTGGCCCTTCCCGCCGTGCACCCAACGCCATTTCGGGACACCCACAGCCGACCTCCGCCCGGCCTCTGCCGCGGGAAACCCGCCACCGCCTGCCTGTCCGCGCATCGTTCACGGCAAAATGGCCCGCACCCGGAAGAAGCCCGTGGGACTTTCCTCCAGCACCCAGTCGATATCGAAATGGACTTCGTCGACGCCTTCATCGACCGATCCACGCCACAGCTCAACATAGCCGGTTTCGGGATCGTCTGGGGCGTCCACCTGATAGGGGTGAAACTCGAGGACATACTCCGGCACCGGGAACGTCCACCAATTCACGGAATACACCGCTTCCTCCATATCCGTCGGGCCGGGATCCCCCTCTTCTCCGGCGTCGGCGCGGTGCAAGTTCACGATCAACGAATTGTCTGCCGTTGGGTCCAGGTAATCGCTGTGAAGCACCTCGAACAAATCGTCCCAACCATCGCCATCGGTATCTGCATCGTAAACGCTGGTGCCGAATTCCTCGATCTCCAACATATCCGGGATGCCGTCGCCGTCCGTATCCACGTCGGGCGCGGAGGTGCTGATCAGTTTCCATTCGCTGATGGAGAAATCGACATTCACCGAGGTTGCGTTGCCGTCGTCCGGAAACGGTTCCGAGTCGATGTAATACAGGGATGAACCGGGCTCCATTTGGTCGAACACCCGTACGAAGCAGAAGTCTCCTTGGAGACGTTCGTCAAAGGTTTCCGAAAACCGGCCGGAATTGCCCGAGAGCATGCCCGCACCGATGTGGGACTCTCGCTTGAGCGGATTGAATTCGTGCGGTTCCCCGGTGGTTTGATCGGGTGCGTAATTGAGGTGGAGATCAGGAAATCCCGGCGGCGTATAGGCCCGGAGAATTTCCACGCGAGCGGATCCATCGGCAAGCTGGCGGCCAATGACATCGTTGATCGGATCGGCCACGCGAACCGTTAGCGACCCGCCGAACTGCGCCCACGCCAAAGAAGACCACAGGCACCCGACGGCACACCCCAGCGACACCCGCGTCCAATGGAATCGTGTATTCATAACGCCCGTTCCCTTCCCGTGCACCTGTAGACAAAAATTCGACAATCAAGATTCGAACTCAGACATAAATATAGGGCAGGGTCGGAAGATTGTCAAAGCTAGCGATGATCAAGTGAATGTTTCGGATGCCGGCTGCCAGCTGCATGAAAGTTCTGCTGTGGGGCGGTCGTTTGCGGGACGGGGGCGTCCCGGCTCCATCTCCTGGCTGCTTGGAGCCCCGACGCCCTCGTCGGGACTATAGGCGATCCTTTGATTGCGCCTGCTGGACCTATCGAGATCCGTTGGGAATACAAAGCAAGATATCAACAGGCCCGCGCCAAAAGCCGACACCCAGGAAACCGCCGCGGCGGATGGCGGTCGACTACTTGTCGGCGCTTCGCCGCTTACGGCGGAAGCGGCTGGCGGCCAGGGCGCCCCCCCCCAGCAGGAACAAGGCCACGGTTCCCGGCTCGGGGATGACGTAGAAATAGTTCAACTGGTCGGCCTCGGTCTCATCCACGCGCCCGACAAACCACGTCCCGATGGTGTTGGTGGTGGTATAAACTCCCGTCAATCCCCAGTAGCTGGCATAGGCTCCAGAGGCCCCCTGGTAGAGATCATCCGTTCCAAATACCCGGACATACAGGCTGTCAAACGAACCCACGATCTCAAACTGGGCATAAACTTGCCACCAGGTGTTGCCATTGCCGTCCAAATAGGGCGCGACCTGAACCGATGCCGTGTACACGATCTGGTGGCCATCAGGCACGGAAAACGGATCATAGGCGGTCTGGTCCGTCGGCACGTTGTTGGGCTCTGTTCCGGGATACGGGAATCCGCTGATGTCATCCCCCCCGTAGCTGCCCATGATGTCGAAATTCCCGGCGGCCGTATTTCCCGGCCCGCCATACTGGTCGGAATCGTACATGATGATCTGGACCACGGACCCCAGCATCAAGTTGTAATCCGCCAAGTCCGCGCCCCCCGGCACATTGAACCCCCACCCCAGATCGATGGTAACGACGAGGGCCTGGCCGGGCATCGCCAGCAGGACAAAGCAAAGCAGCCCGGCACCGGCGAGTTGTCGCCAACCCGCGCCGGACGACGCCTGAATATGTCGCCTTGTACTACTCATTTTCATGCCGCAGAGTAACCAGAGACCCCTCCGCAACGTCAAATCGCCAAACTATCGCGCTCAACGTGCGGATCCGAAAGATGAATCTACTCCAACTGCTGACGTAACCATACGCCCGAACACAACACCCCGCAAGCGTTATTTTCCGCGTATTTTCCGCGTTGACGGTCCTATCGAACCAGGATAATGAGGACGGCCAGGCCGTAAAGCGCCACATCGATCATCAAGGGCCCGTCTGTGAGCATGATCTGCTCGGGCCGATCGCCTTTGTCCTGGCGATAGACCAGGTCCATGTAGCGGAACAACCCAAAGACCACAAACGGGATCGTGGCGGCCAGCCAGGGAGTGCCAAACTTCGCAACGGTCTCGGGCCAAAGCGTATAGATCGAATAGCAGACCAGGGCGGCCGATCCGGTCATGGCGATGAGCAAATCCAGCAACCGTTCGTCGTACGAATCCAGCGCCGCGCGCGTCCCCTGCCCAGCCAGGTTGACCTTTTCGTGGCGGCGCTTGGCCAACCCCAGAAACAGGGCCAGCAACAGGGTACACACCAGCAGCCACGGGCTGATGACGACATGGATCACCACGGCGCCGGCCAGCGCCCGCAGGACGAATCCCATCGCAATCACGATGACATCCACCAGGGCGATCCGCTTCAGCCAGAGGGTATAGAAGACTTGCAGGACCAAGTAGCCGCCGATCACTCCAACCAGCTCGGACCCCAGCCGCCACGCCCCGCCCAACCCCAGGGCCAACAGCATCACGGCCATGGCCACGGCGGGACCCGGCCCCACCGCCCCGGACGCGATCGGGCGGTTCTTCTTCACCGGGTGCAACCGGTCCTGCGGCGCATCGCGCAGATCGTTGAGAATATAGACCGCGCTGGATACCAGCGAAAACGCCAGCGCCGCCAGGCAGACCTTCCACAGTTCCCAGGCGCTCAGATCCTGGTTGCGGTCGCCGAGGGCAAACACAAAGGCCGCGAAGACAAACGCATTCTTGAGCCATTGCTTCACCCGCAGCAGGCGGAACAAGGTCAGGATCGGAATCATGCGCCGGCCCCCGGCGCAGCCACGCTTTGCGGATGGACGGTGCGCGGTCGGCGCCGCCAGCCGCAACGGGCCAGCAGCTTCCAGACCATCCAGAGCGCTTCGTTGACGATGCCGCCGCTCATTTTGGATTGCCCTTCGCGGCGCTCCTCAAAAACGATCGGCGACTCCACGATCCGGAATCCCATGTGCCAGGCCATGTGCGTCATCTCGATCTGGAAAGAGTAGCCGTTGGAGCGAATGCCCTCGAGATCCATCGCGGCCAGGACCTCGCGGCGGAAACATTTGAATCCGCCGGTCGGATCCTTGAACGGCAGGCCCGTGATCAGCCGCACGTAGAGCCCCGCCCCGGTGCTCAGGATCAGGCGGTTCAGCGGCCAGTTGATGACCCGGATGCCGCCCACATAGCGCGAGCCCAGCACCACATCCGCGTGCTGCGCCGCGGCCCGGAGCTGCGGAACCGCCGCCGGATCGTGCGAGAAATCAGCGTCCATCTCCAGGATGAAGCGGTACTCCGGACGCTCCAGCGCCCAGCGGAATCCGGCGATATAGGCCCGTCCCAATCCCCGCTTTTTCTCCCGGTGCAGCACGTGAAGGCGCGGTTGCTCCGCCGCCAGGCGATCCGCCAGTTCTCCCGTTCCGTCGGGCGAGTTGTCGTCGACAAACAGGATGTCGGCCTCCGGGCACGCCGCCAGCACCGCTTGGGCAATCGCCTCCGCGTTCTCGCGCTCGTTATAGGTCGGGATGATGACCAGCGTGTCGCTCATGGTGCGGGAATCCTATCCACCGGCGCGGGCCGCGACAATCCCAAATCCAGGGAAAGCATCGATTGGCCCGCGCGGCGGTTGAGATGCGCGCGGGCCTGGCCAAACGGCGCCAGCGCATCGATCCATGTCCGGTACTCATTGAGTTGTTCGCGGACCGCGCGGGAATCGCCGCCCTCGAGAAACATCTGGGCCATGGACCACGTGGCGATGCCATCGCGTGCGACCTTGCCGCTACGGGCCAGGTCCAGCCAGGCCGTCGCGGCACCCACCGTTTCCAATGCCGGCGCCCAATCCGGAACGGAGGGTGTGCGCGACGCACCGCCAACCAGTTTCTGCAGCGCATCCAGATTGCTGGAGGCCAGCAGCCAGCCGTCGACGACCGCATAGGCCGGGCGATCGGCCCGGGCCAGCGCATCCACCCACTCGCGCCCGGTGGCGCTGTGCAGCACATGGGCCATCGGGTGGGACGCTCCAACCGGATGAACGGTGAACGTGGCGCGGTAGCGCGCATTGCATGAATCCAGCACCCGCTGGATGGCGGCATCGGCGCTGCCGGCATCCGCAACGGGTGTCGCCAACAGAAGCGTCGGGACCCGCAGGCCCGCAAGCCCCAGCGCGCGAACCGCACCCCACGCCAGACGGCCGCCCATATCGCCATCCAAAAACGCAACCACCACGTGATCGCCGGCCGCTTCCAGAACCATGCGCAGGCCGTGGCGCACATCGGGCAGCAGCCCGATGTGGTCCGCCAACGCTTCCAAGACCTCGCGACGCACCGCCAAGGCCGCGCATGGCGCCGAGCCCAGCCATCCGGATGGCGTGGCCAACTCGATCCGGGCCTCCACCGTCGGGACCGCGACGGCACCTTCCGTCGCAACCGTCAGCGAAATCGCGCGCTCCAGGAGCTGGGCGATCTCCACCTCCACCCCCGGGCTGGAGGGCGACGCCCAGGCGCTTTCATCCCGCAGCCAGAAGCGATCCGGCGATTCCCGCCGGTCGCCCGTGGCAAAGCGCCGGAAGGAGGGCTCGGCCTCCATCAAGCGCGGCGTCGTGCCATCGTAGGTTCCCAACACTTCCGCAATGGCAAAGGGATTCTCCGACAGGCAGGCCAGAATGACCCCCTCGCCAAAGGCAATGACCAGTTTGAGGTCCGGATCCAAGTCGGGCGTATCCACCCGCCAGACGGGCCGGCCCGGAAACTCCTTCATCCGGGCAAAGCCCGGCACGCGAAACAGCGACAACTGCCAGCGCAGCTTTTGGCTCTCGCCGCCCAGATGGCTCACCGCCATCCAGGTGGGCGGCCCGCCGAACCGTCCGGGAATCCAGGCGAGGGTTCCTTCGCGGCCGGCCAGCTTCTGGAACCACCCCCGCGATTCCTCGTCCGCCGTGAACTCGGCGGCGGCCCCGACATCCACGCCGGCGGTGCGCAGGAAGGCCACGGCCAGCGGATTCGCCAGCAAGTCGTCCCAACGATCCGACAGCGCCAGATGCCGCCCCACCAGGGTGGCCGATGCTGGAATCGGGCGATAAATCGCCAGCGGATCGTAGGGAATGTATCCCAGCCACCAGACGCCAACGGCCACCGACAGGACCAGCAGGGCCAGCGTCAGCAACCGTTTGGGACGCGGGAAACGATGCCGCATGAATCAGCCGGCCTGTTCCGGCGGCGAATCCTTGCTGGGCATTTCCGATGCGTTGGCGCCGGCCGCGGGTTCCGCCGACCCCGCCGGCTCCCCGGCGGGGGCCGACGGTTTCTCGTTCATCGTCTCGACGTAGTTCAGCTTGAGCTCCGCCAGGATCCCCTTCAGGAGCTTGGCCTCGGCGTCATCCAGGTTGCCGCGGGTTTTGGCTTCCAGCATGTCGAGCATGTCAATGGTGCCCTGGGCGGCTTCCAGATCCTTTTCGATCTTGCCGCTCAAGGGATTCAACGTCTTGCCCAAATGCTGCATCGTGGCCGATGCCAACGAAATGACCAGGCCCTGGAACAGATGCGCCGTTGAATTCTCCGTGCTCATGCCTACATCTCCTCCGCTTCGGATTCGGACGAGTCGTCCGGAAGATCTTCCGGCGGCTCGGGGGCGACAAAGCGGGCCTCGCCCTGGACATTCTGGCGCCGGAGCCAGCGCCAATACTTGCGGATCACCACGCCATCCGGCGGAACGCTCTCAAATTGTCCCTGGATGCGGAAGCGATACACCATGTCCATCCGGTCGCCCGCGGAAACGAACTGCTGGACCACTCCGGCTGGCACACTCGGATAGGTCAGCTCCTGGTCGTCCAATAGCCGGAAATGCAGCGAACCGCTTTCCGTCTGGCGAATCATGGAGAACATTCGCGACATGCCGATCACGCGGCCTTCATCATCCAATACGGAGGCCGACTCGTACTCCAAATCCTCTTCTTCCCAGACATCGCCCTCATCCTCCAGATCCATTTCCAACGCCTCGGCACGGGCACGTTCCGCGACCGCCAGGGACTCCAGTTCGGCCAAGCTCGCCTGCAGGCGGGCGCTTTCCTCCGCCAGTTCCTCCTGCAACGTCGCAATGGCCTGCTCCAATTCCTCCTGCTTTTGCGCGGCCTCGGACTGTGCGGCTTCCGCGGCCGCCGTGGCCTCCTCCAGTTGGGTGCGCACACCGGACAGCTCATCGCTTGCGGCCGTCAAATCGCGCGACAGCGATTCCGCCCGATCCACGCTCTCCCGAGCCCGGGCGGTATTCGCTTCCGCTTCGGACCGGGCCGCGGACGTCTCGACCCGGGCCGCATCCAACTCATCCGTCCGCGTCGCCAGATCCATCCGCAACTGCCGGATCGTTTCCTGGATCTGCGCAAGGCTTTCGTCGCGGGCGGCGGACTCCTTCACCATTTCCGGCGTCACCGCATCCAGCCCGGCCGCCACCGCCACTTCCGACAATCCCTGCCCCAGCGCATTGGCGCGACCGGCCTGCTGCGCATACAGAAATCCCAAAAGGCCGGCGACCAGCACCAGCACGGCTACCAGAATCCACGCAACCAGGCCCCCCCCGCCGCTGCGTCCACTCTGCGATTCCTTGTCTTTGCTCTTGAGTGCCATGAGAAACTCCTTTGGTTGCGGGAACTACCTGTCATGCTCGATTGGACCCCATGAAGGCCCGATAGTCAAGCCCGCCCGCGGGGTTGTGTATTTCGTCATTCGGGTTTCAGGACGCATTCCCTGAACTGCGTACAGGCCATGGTTCCATCGAATGGGCGACCGCCAGAAGCGGGAGGCCCGTCGGTCCGGTTTCAGCAGGTTCCGGGTTGCTTTCCCTCCCCTTTGTCTTATGGTTTCGGCAGGTGCAACCACATTCTTCATCGCGTGCGCGCTTCGAGCCATTTTCCCCAAAACCGCCCCGAAAATGGGCGGGGGCCGCTTGGCGCGCCATCGCGGGAATGCTCCTCGCGGGTGGACTGGCGGCCGGATGCCAATCCCCGCGCCCGGCGCTACCGGAGAACCGCCGGAGCCTTCGTCCGATTCCTGCCGTCTCGACGGCACACGCACGCCCGGACCGCGCCATTCTCCACGCCTTTGGCGTCGCCAACGGCATTCGATTCACTCCATCCCAGCTTGCGGAAATCATCCCCGAGCACGCGCCGCAGGGCCAGATGGACCGGCCGGCGCTGCAGCGAATCGCCCGGACCCACAAAACCAGACTGCTCACGCTGAAGGCCGATCGGCGCTATCTATGGCAGGAGCTGGGCGACAACCGCGCGCTCCTCGTCCTGCTGCCGGCCGATTTGACCTATCATCCGGAGGCCAATGCGTTCATCCCGCTGGCCTGGGACCGCGCGGCCCAGCGGATCGAGTTACTGGACGGACAGGGCCAAATCCAACGCATCGAAGAAACCGATTTCTTTGCCCGCCGCCTTCCGCTGCGGCATGCCGCGCTGGCCCTCCTGCGCACCGACGGACTCCGGCGCCGCGAGCCCTCCCGCGATCAGCAGTTGCTCCTGGACGATTTCTGGTACAGCTCCCGCAACTACCGGCACCGCATGCCCAGGCGCGTCCCGGTTCTGCAGACTCTCCCCCCCGATGCCGATGCCCCAACCCTCATCCAGGCCGGGAACCGCCTGCTGCGGCAGGAAGACTACTCGGAAGCCATTTCCGTGTTCCGCGCCGCCTTGAACCTGGAACCCGACAGCCCCGAAATCCTTAACAGCCTGGCCTTCTCCATGCTGTATGGCGGCGGCGAACTCCTGCCCGCCCTGGCCCTGGGCAAGCGCGCCCTTGAGATGGATCCCTCCAACCCACTCATTCTCGAAACCGTTGGCGGCATCAACCTGCGGCTGGGCTACGGCCTTCGGGCCGTGCGCTACTTTCAACTGGCCTGGGCCTACGCCCGCCATCACTCCCCGGAAGTCCAAATCGCCATCATGGACCAATTGACCCTGGCATGGATTGCCGCCCAACGCCTGGACCGGGCCTTGCCCGTGGCGGAATTCCGACGTCGAACCTATCCACGCGTCTCGATTCCCAGGGAAATCCTGCTCTACTTCCCCTCGTTGCTGCTGCCGCCCGATGGCGTCCCTCCCGAGGACCCCGACGCGGTTCCGCCGCCATGAACACGGACGCCATCGCATGGTGCGGACGCCCGACGCGGCAGCAGGGCAAACCGCTTGCCTAAGAGCCCTGAATCAGGTTTGATGGGCGCGTGGTAAAACGCTTTATATCCCTGTGGATCCTGCTGGCCGGGCACACCGCCATCTCGCCGGCTGCCGCACAGTCCGCCCGTCCCGGCTGGGGCGCGACACCCTATGCGGACGCCTCGGGCACCGGCGTGACCTTTCGCGTCTGGGCGCCCAACGCCACCCACCTCACGGTCTTCGGCTCGTTCAACGGGTGGAATACCAACAGCACCCCGCTCGCGCTTGAATCGCCATCCAGCGCCGGCATCTGGTCCGCCGACGTGACGGCGGCACGGCCGGGCGACGAATACAAGTATTCCATCAACCATGCCCAGCAGCGCCGGGATCCCCGCGCGCGAGCCGTCGTCCATTCCGGCACCGGCGCACCCGGAATCATCGTGGACCCCGGCGCCTACCCCTGGACGTCGCCGGAGCGCGTCCCGCCGGCGGTGGAGGACCTGGTGCTTTACGAGATGCACATCGGTACCTTCAACCACCCCCATCCCACCGAACACGAAGTGGGAACTTTTCTCCAGGCCATCGGACGGCTGGATCACGTCGCCGCAATGGGTTTCAACGCCATTTCGCTGATGCCCGTCGCCGAATATGCCGGCAACAACAGTTGGGGCTACAACCCCTCCGATCCCTTCGCCGTGGAAAGCGCCTATGGCGGGCCCGACGCCTTCAAAGCGTTTGTGGATGCCTGCCACGCCCGCAACCTGTCCGTCATCCTCGACGTCGTTCATAACCACTACGGCACCGGCGATCTCGAAAACTCGCTGTGGAACTTCGACGGCTGGAGCGGTCCGCGCGGCGGCGGCATCTATTTCTATCAGGACGCCGACAAAGCCCAGACCCCCTGGGGACCGCGCCCCGACTACTCCCGCCCCGAAGTCCGCGCCTATATCCGCGACAACATCCGCATGTGGATCGAGGAATACCGCGTCGACGGCCTGCGCTGGGACGCCACGCTGTTCATCCGGCGCACCACCAACTTCCAACCCATCGCCGAAGGCGACCTGCTGCTGCGCGAGATCAACCAGATGATGGCCATGGAATTCCCCGAGAAAATCCGGATCGCCGAAGACCTGCTGGGCGATGAGATCGTGACCACCCCCCTTCCCCACGGCCTGGGCTTCCATAGCCAGTGGGACCGCTCCTTCCATGTGGACGTCACCGCGCAGATCACCAACGACGCCGCCCGCAATTTGGCGCTCGTCGCGGACCAGATGACCGCGCCTGGCGGAGCGCGGCGCATCGTCTATACCGAATCCCACGACGAAGTCGGCTACCTCAACGAAGACGAAGGCGCCAGGCGCTTCCCGCTGGAAATCGCACCCGCCGATCCGTCCGGATGGCTCGCGCGCAAGAAGTCCACCTTGGGCGCAACCCTGGCCTTCGTCTCGCCGGGTCTCCCCATGATTTTCCAGGGCCAGGACATGCTGGAGGACGAATTGTTCAGCACCACGCTCGGCGCGGACTGGACCAAGACCAACACCCATGCGGGCATCGTGAGGCTCTACACCGATCTGGCCGGCCTCCGCCGCAACCGCGGCGGCGGCACCGCCGGGCTGCGCGGTGAATTCGTCGCGGCCTCCATCACCAACAACGGCACCCTCCTGCTTCTTCACCGCGGCATCGACGGCCAACCCGCCGACGATGTGTTCGTTGTCGCCAACTTCTCGCCAACGCCCGTCGATGGCTACTGGATCGACTTCCCCGCGGACGGCGAATGGCAGGCCCACTTCAACAGCGACCAGGTCGACTACGGCTTCGACGGCTATGGCAGCGCCAGCGTTTTCGCATGGCCGCCCGATGGCGGCAGCACCACCAACCGCGGCAATCCCTATGTCGCCCCCTGGAGCGTCCTCGTCCTCTCCCAACAGCCGCCCGCCCCGACGGACAGCGACCGCGACGGCATGCCCGACGCCTGGGAAATCGCCCGCGGCCTCGATCCGCACGATCCCACCGATGCCTGGCTCAACCCAGACGGCGACGCCTACACCAACCTCGAGGAATTTTTCGCCGGGACGGATCCGCACGCCTGGAACCGGCCCGCTTCGGCATTCAACGACCTGTCCATCGCCGGAACCTTTAACGACTGGAGCACCTCCGATGCCTTCATGGCGCACATCGCCGACCATCTCTGGCAGCGCGACCTGGATCTGCCCGCCGGCAGCCACCAGTTCAAGTTCGCTGCCAACGATGGATGGGACGACAACTGGGGCGCCACCGATGACTCGATTCAGCCGGTACCCGTGACCCTCCCGGCCATCCCGGGCGGCGGGAACATCGTCCTGACTAACCGGCCCGCCGGCATCTACCGCTTCCGGTTCGACGAGGCCCGCGAAAGTTTCACCGTCCGCCGCGTGCCCGTCGCCGACTCCGACGGCGACAACATCCCCGATGGGTGGGAGGTGCTGCATTTTGGCAGCATCACCGGAGCCGTCGCCTCCGCCAACCCCGATGGCGACCTCTACACCAACCTGGAAGAATACCGCCGAGGATTTGATCCGCACACGTGGAATCCCCCCCTGACCGATTTCTCCGGCATGGCTGTCACCGGCGATTTCAACGGCTGGAACCTCGCGCCGAACATGGTCCAAGCCACCAACGCCCACTATACCTGGACGCTCGTCACCAACCTCATCCGCCGTGATGGACTCGTCTTCAAGTTTGTCGCCAATGGCGCCTGGGTTGACGACTGGGGCGACGGAACCCCGCCCCATGCCGACTGGCCCCTGCATTCCACCGCCAGCCACAAGGGGCCCGACATCCCGATTTCCAAGGGCTTCAATGGGACCTACCGCTTCACGTTCAACGAGCAGACCCTCGAATACAGCGTCGTGCTGGAAGACCCCGACACCGATGGCGACGGCATCCCCGATTGGTGGGAACTCGAGCACTTCGGCAGCATCACCGGGGCCGATCCGAACGGCAACCCCGACGGCGATCTCTACGACAACTTCGAGGAATACATCCGCGGAACCGATCCCCACGTGTGGAATCCCCCGCTGGCCAACCAATCCGCCATGGCCGTCGCCGGCATCTTCAACGGCTGGAACACCACGCCCAACATGGAACTGGTTCACCACCACACCTGGCGGCATGTCGCCACCCTGACCAACGCCGTCCACGTGGCCTTCAAGTTCGCCACGTTGAACTGGGCCCAGGACTGGGGCCACGCCCGTACCGATTCGCTGCCGTTCCACGGCACCGCCGTCTTTCGCGGGCCGGACATCGGCATTTCCGGCACTGTCCATGGCGCCGTCGTGTTCACCTTCAACGACCAGACCCTGGCCTACACGGTGGAATATCTCCATCCGCGGCTCCTGCTCGACTTCGCCCCGGCGTCGCTCGACAACGGACAAATCGTCATCCGCTGGAACAGCGCCGACGGCCAATCCTTCCACGTCCGCCGCGGATCGAGCCTGCTCGATGGAACCTCCTTCACCAACCTGGCCACCTCGCTTCCCGCCACTCCGCCCGTCAACGTCTATACCGATTCTGCCCCCTCCGCCCCCGCCGGCTTCTACCAGATCCAGCTCGCCCCATAAGTCTGCGTCCGCCCTTGGAGCCAGGACGCCCTCGTCCCGCTGTCTGTCTTTGGAGTCGGGACGCCCTCGTCCCGCTGTCTGTCTTTGGAGCCGGGACGCCCTCGTCCCGCTGTCTGTCTTTGGAGTCGGGACGCCCTCGTCCCGCTGTCCGTGGATCCGGGACGCCCCCGTCCCGCCAGATTCGCTCCCCGCGCCCGAGGGCGATGCGCCCGTTTGCCGGCTTCTTCAGAACATGCGGCTGACGCTTGCAAACAGGCGATATACCACCGATTCATCCACCAGCGGACTATCGCGCAATTCCTTGGCCAGAATCTCGACGCTCCCATTAACCATGAACCGCCAACCGCCGAAGAACTCCGCCGAAACGCCCAGTCCCGGCTCCACATTCACCGCCGGCCCCGGCCGATAGGCCGGCCGCTCGTCCAAGGCTTCCGACTCCCGAACGCCATACTCGTGCCGGGCCAGCTCTGAGGTCAGCCAGTTGATCCCCAGCGAAGGCGACACCGAGAAGCGACCCAGTTGGAAACCTCGCCGGATCGCCAGGCGTCCGGAGCCCCCGCCCACCCGGTCCAGCAGATCATGCTCGTAGCCCGCGGAAACCCGCAATCCCCACGCCAGGGGCGACTGCAAGGCCAGCCCGCCGAACAACGAGTCCTTGCGGTCGCCCATGCCGTCGAGTTCATCGCTGTCGCTCTCGTCATAGGCCCCGAGCCGGTAGCGGGCGGTCGCCGCCAGGCGGATGCGCGGCCAGCTCACAAGCCCCACCTGTGCAAACGGCCCCAGAATCTGGAACCGCTGCCCGATGTAGGTAATCGCCGGAATGCCCTGGACCCGCACCGCATCCGATCCCCGATACGGACTGGATTTCATCAGCACCCCCGCCCCCACTCCGATCAGCCCCTTGCGCGGGAATACCTCCCTCAACTGGATGTCCACCGGCACCCGCTCGCCTTCGGCCACCTCCATGGCCGCCGCGGAAAAGGCCGGGGCGCCGCGCGCCCAATAGCGCTGCGAAAACCCCAGCGGCTCTTTCGGTATGCCCAGGTAATTCTGGTCCAGCGCGCCATTCGCATTGCGGTCGTGATACACCAGCACCGCGTAGCGACCGGGCGCCAGCCCGTCAAACCGGATATCCAACTCCTCCCCCGCCGGCTGCATCCGCGTATCCAGCGGGTCGCGCAAATCCGCGAACGCATCCGCCGAATCAAACAGCCATGCCACCACCATCCCGTTGGTCGGAGGATTCTCCACCCGAACAAAAACCTCGCCCCCGGCCGCCCGGCCCGCGCCGCACGCCCACATACACATCCAGCCCAACATGGCTTGCCGTATCCGTTTCATTGCCGCGGGATCTTTGCAGGAATCCCTCCCCCCGTCCAGCCTGCCAAGGCGAGAGATCAGAGGTCGAGATTCCGGGGGGGGGGGGGGGGGGGGGGGGGGGCGGGGGGGGGGGGCGGGCGGGCCGGGGGGGGGGGGGGGGGGGGGGGGGGGGGGGGGGCGGGGCGGGG